>Ga0073936_10005971_pt1 | contig 16227 bp, 17 predicted proteins | sample AliMusrvi5mmetaG_FD_87041 | JGI IMG/M metagenome (GOLD analysis project Ga0073936, IMG submission 87041) | Freshwater lake bacterial and archeal communities from Alinen Mustajarvi, Finland, to study Microbial Dark Matter (Phase II) - Alinen... | ecosystem: Environmental > Aquatic > Freshwater >... | reverse complement strand
GCTTGGCGCTGCCATCGCCCAAGCTGCGCAAGGATTGAAGAAAATGAAGGATAGTCCTGATTCTGTTCAATCTATAACCGGTTGGGACTGGATATTAAGATCAATATGATCGCAAAATGGAATCAGTCATGAGTTTCAGCTATGAGCAGCTTTTTCAAACCATGCGTGAATTGAAACTGCCCTACCCTGACGCCGAGCAAATGTTCAGAAGAATGGTTTTTAACGTGGCAGCACGAAACTGCGATAACCATACTAAAAACTTTTCGTTCCAGTTAAAGAAAGATGCCAAATGGGAACTGGCGCCAGCTTATGATGTCTGCCATGCCTGGCAGCCCAATCATCAATGGGTAAATAATTTCTCTCTTTGCCAATGTCACACTGGCAAAAGTTTGGCACGAGTCGGCAAAGGCGGAACAGGTTGCCGTCCACATCTCAGGTGCCAGTATGACCACGAGCGCACATCAAAAACACCTGGTGGAGCATGTTCCAAAACCTCACTGAATTCGTCATTCCCCACTATGCCTTGCAGCACCTTTAAATCTTCAGGAGTACCAAAAGTCATGACATGCGCCAGAAAATGTACTGGATCGGCAAGTTCTTCTTCCGGTGTCTTGAACCATACGACCCGGCGTGCCACATTTAAAATGTCTGGTGTCATGGGTAAGGGCTTCATGATGTTATTCCGTTTTCGTCTGTCCGCCTGGCGTAAGGTGCTAATACGGGAATAGAGACAGGATCGACAGACGCAACGGCAATACACAAGCGATTGCGCACATCTGCTGACAAGGTTGGAAGATCATCAAAAAAGGAGAGTGCTTTCAATGTAATCATAGGGTTGAAACTGCGTCCATAAACAATATTGCCAGCAGCTAAAGCGTTCGGCAAGTCAATCCCTTGTTGTAACAGCGCATCAATATCGAGATAATCTTTAACCTCAGCCCTTTTTTGTACTACGGCTACTTTCGTTCCTGCAATGTCGAGTAACGATGCGATAGAGATTGAACGTCCCTCGGCCTGATCGTGTGGTGTAACCTGTCCAAGCCCAAGAGCACCAAAAAAAGAGATCAAAACAGGTCCGTCACGCTCAACGCGGCAAGTCAACGTATTCGGAGCAACCTGCACGCGCTCAGCTCCTTGGAGATAAGGAAGAGCAGCAGCTAACTCATCTGGATCAAAAGGCTGATTAGAAAAAAAATCAAAATCAACAGAAGTCCTGTGTCCAAAATGCAAAGCAAGCGCCGTCCCGCCGTATAGCGTGAATGTCTCTGGCGTAGCGTCAAGTTCCGGCCAGAGTCTAAGTTGCGGCGGCGGGAGAATGGACAGATAAGGACTAAAAATCATGTCAAATCGATTTCGAACTTGCAACAATAAAATGGACACCCTTAGAAGCTATAGTTATTGCTTGTTGTTTATAACGTAAAAACCCAACGGGCAATTTATATCATAAAATCGATAGCTTTCTTTTCCGGTTGTACACTACTTCAATGTATTCAAACAGGTTGTGTAAGGCCTTTTCTCGCCTTCGATAGTGTTCAGTATAATGCAATTTTCGGTTAGGACACGCCATTAGGGTATTCCCGTGCCAATGCAGCCAAAAGCTCAGCAGTCGTCATGCCGCCCTCCATTCATTTGTCAGCCAGCATGGCACCAAAACTAGCAAATCAAAAAGGCTATCTTTTCGATTCCGTAACATAGAAAATAACTCTAAAAGCCCCTGTGGCGATTTTTGGATGACATCGGAAAAGCGGTAAGAAATACGCTACAGTCCGGTTCCGGTTAAGGAATGAGTTGACCCTGCTAACTTGTCAATACCGCTTGTCGCTTAAAGAGCATCAAAGCATAGATCAGTTGCTTCGGTCTCGGCTTATTAAGCAGCAAATATAGCCTATTTCTAAAATTTACTTGGCGACATTAATTCAAAACTGCGAGGAAAAATCTTTGTGAAAAATAAGTGCTGGGAGCCAGACAAAAACTGTAAATATGGCGAGAAAATAGGTTTTATTTTATTACAGTGCATTGTAGATTCAGCCCCTCTTGAATAACTTTGCACTTTTCTGTATTACTGACGCCTCTCAGAACAGTCTGAGTCTATAGTCCTGAGTTGGCACCACTGGCATGTCGCTCCTCCAGAGCTTAACACCTGGCACTTCACCTCTCGGGTTTTCTTTTCTCAGCGAACGATAAGATGTATTCGCCTGTTTGTTTATTATGCAATGTTTTTCAGGTTGTTTGGTTCCGGTTAACATAACAGGTGTTCATGTTTAAAAAACTGTTTATGAACAAGGTGTGGACGGTGTCCGCCCTCTTTGCTATCTCGCTGGCCCTTTATGGTATTGACTTCAGCATTTTCGGCAACTTGAGGGAAATATCTGCCAGCTTTCTCGGCAATCTCGCCTTCCTTCCCATTTACATCATCGTCGTCACGCTCCTCTTCGAAAGGGTGCTCAGGGAAAGGGAGCGCCAGTCGGTTATGAGAAAACTGAACATGGTCATCGGCGTCTTTTTCAGTGAATTCGGCAATCGCCTGCTGAAAGAGTTGTCGGAACACGTGGTCGGAAGCGAGGAGCTGAAAAAACGCCTGCGTATGACCGGATCATGGAAAAAACAGGATTTTGACGCGGCGCTCGAGTATCTGCGCCGGAGTAACTTCAGGATCAGCATCAATAGTGACGCCCTCCCCTGCCTGAAGCAGTTCATGGCCGGAAAACGGAGTTTCCTCCTGAGCTTGCTGGAAAACCAGAATCTGCTTGAGCATGAAAATTTTACTGACCTTCTCTGGGCAGCGTTTCATACCATTGAAGAGCTTGAGGCCCGGGAGTCGTTCGATCGTCTTCCTCCAAGCGACCAAGAACACATCAATGGGGACATAAAGCGGGTTTTCGGTCATCTGATCCGGGAATGGATCCTCTATATGCAGCATCTCAAGGAGGATTACCCCTATCTTTTCTCTCTGGCGGTTCGTCTCAATCCCATGATCGACTCGCCGGATCCGTTGGTGTATCAGGACTGAGTGCTGAGCGTTGTTGATGACGCTGGTTGGGTTCATTTTCAGAAGGTATATTCCGGTAATGAAAACCTGTAAAAACGATGAGACTTAAAAAGATACATGCAGGCCCGGTGCTCGACTTCTTTACCCCGGACTTCACAATGCAGCTTGAGCTGCCGCTTGCCGGTACCGCAATTGCTGCGGGCTTTCCCGCTCCGGCTGAAGAGTATCTGGATCTTGCGCTTGACCTGAACAAGGAGCTGGTCAAGCACCCGGCAGCTACCTTTTGTGTCAGGGTAAAAGGCGATTCCATGGTTGATGCGGGTATTCAGGATGGCGACTTGCTGGTTATCGACAAGGCCCTTGAGGCGAAAGAGGGCTGTATTGCGGTCTGTTTTATTGACGGTGAGTTTACGGTGAAGCGTCTGGCTATGCGGGAAGAAGGTGTCTACCTCATGCCTGCCAATGCTGAATTCAAGCCGATCAGAATCACTGAAGAAAATGAGTTTCTGGTGTGGGGCATTGTGGCCTATGTGATTCATAAACCGAGATAACCACGGCTGGAGATCCATCCCATGTTTGCTCTTGTTGACTGCAATAACTTCTATGCCTCGTGTGAACGGGTGTTCAACCCCTCTCTGCGCTTGCGCCCGGTTGTTGTGCTGTCGAACAATGATGGCTGCATCATCGCCCGATCTGAAGAGGCCAAGGCGCTTGGCATCCAGATGGGCATGCCGGAATTCAAGTGCCGTCCGCTGCTCAAGCAGCATGATGTGGCGGTCTTCTCCACGAACTTTGCCCTGTATGGCGATATGTCGACGCGGGTGATGATGACGCTTGCCGCCCTTGTTCCCGAGATTGAAGTCTATTCTATTGATGAGGCGTTTCTTGATATGACGAGCTTCGCACGGTTCGACCTGACGGAGTATGCCCGCCTGATTCGCCGGACGGTGCGGCAGCATACCGGTATTCCGGTCTGTGTCGGTATGGCGTCCACAAAAACGCTTGCGAAGATTGCCAATCGGCTGGCAAAAAAGAATCCACACTATCAGGGTGTCTGCGTGCTCAGGAGCCATGCCGAAATCCAGGCCGCGCTTGAGCGAACCAGGGTTGAGGATATCTGGGGCATCGGGCGGCAGTGGAGCAAACTGTTGCAGGCAAGGAGTATTGAGAACGCCGCTGACCTTGCCGCTGCGCCTGCTGCTTGGGTTCGCAAGCACCTGCATATTGTTGGCGCCAGAATACAGGCTGAGCTGAACGGCAAATCCTGCCTGCCGATGGAGCTGGTGCGGCCTGCAAAGCAAAGTATCTGCACCTCGCGCTCATTTGGCCGCAGCGTTACTTTGCAGGAGGAGCTGCGGCAGGCCGTGGCGACGTTTGCGGGCAAGTGCGCTGTGAAGCTGCGAAAGGAGAATTCGCTGGCTTCGTTGATGACCGTCTTTATCACTGAAGCGGGCCATTCCAATCCGGAAATGGGGCGCTGTGATCTATCAGCTTTTCATTAAATTCCAAGGGAAATTTCCGTGAGAATGACAGGGAGAGAATTTTAATGGTTGCTTGCATAAACAATCATCTGAGTCGTTACGGCGGTCTGGCCGTCGGGCGTGAAGAGGAACAAAAGCGATACTTTGAGCAGAAAAGGCTGTATGCGCTGCAAATTGAATCCACCGATGCCTGTCATCAGGGCTGCGTCTACTGTTATGCCGGTTCCACTCCCCGGGCGAGTCGCGGGCTCACCTCGGATGAAATCAGCAGCCTGCTCCGCGATGCGGCGGCGCTGGAGATTCGGGCCATCGACTGGTTGGGAGGAGACCCGCTTGTCCGGCCTGACTGGTACGAGTTGATGCAGTATGCCCGGTCGCTGGGCATGATCAATAATGTCTGGACCAGTGGACTGCCCTTAAAGAACAAGCACATTGCGGCCCAGGTCTATGAAGTGAGCGAGGGGGGCTTTGTCTCGGTTCATGTCGATTCCATCACGCCCGAAGTCTATGCCAAACTCCATCGGGGGGGGAATCATCACTACATTGATGCCATAGTGGAAGGGGTGACGAATATGCTCGAGCTGGGCAAACCCGCTGAAGAAATGATCAATTGCATCACCTACACCGCCCGGCAAGGACCGGAAGACGCCATTCGAACGATGCGCTGGTGGTTTGAAGAGAAGGGTCTTCGCACCTGCCTGACCATGTTCAATCCCGCAGGAATGGGCGCCGAGTGGAGAGCCTTCGAGCCCAATCTTGCTGAAGTGCAGCAAGTCTATACTGAGCGCGACCGTATTAATTACGGTGGTGACAATATCTCCATAGCCGCTATGGACACCGATAAATATTACTGCGGCACGATGGCAACGGTGACTTTCACGGGCGACGTGACGCCTTGCTCGGTGATCCGCGAAGGAGTAGGCAACATCCGCTCAACGCCATTCCGGGAAATCATCGCCAACCATAGCAACACCCTCGTCCACGGAGATCTGCACGATGTCTTTAACCTGCCCGATCCATGTAACACCTGCACCAACAACCCGCATTGTTGGGGATGCAGGGCCAGTGCATGGCATTACAATGGCGATGCCGACGGGCTCGATCCAAAATGCTGGTTGATTCGGGAAAAACAATAAAAAGAGTAACTCGTTCAATTCAAAAAGGAGATTTTCAAATGAGTGGAAACAGACTTGATGTCACGATTGAAAACGTCAATGAAGTCTACGATGGCCCTGGTGGAATCCTTTGGGAAATGCTTATGGGCGAAGAAATTCATGTCGGCGGTAAACAAGAGACCAACATTCTGGCGCAAAAAGCTGGAGTCAATGCGGAGATTCACCTGCTTGATGTGTGCAGTGCGCTTGGTGGTCCAGCTCGTCATTTAGCTCAAACCTGGGGCTGCCGCGTCACTGGACTGGATGCAACCCAACGGATGCATACAGAGGCCATCTCCCGCACAAAACGGGCCGGGCTGGATGACAAGGTCGAATACAAACTGGGAAATGCTTTGGACATGCCTTTTCGGGCAAATTCGTTCGATGTGGTATGGGGACAGGATGCCTGGTGCTACATCACTGATAAAAAACGGCTCATCGATGAGTGTGCCCGTGTCTTGAAACCGGGCGGCATCCTTGCGTTTACGGACTGGCTGGAGACCGGCTCAATGGCCAGCGATGAATGGCAAGCTCTCTATACGTTTATGGTTTTCCCCTCTATGGAGACTCTGGATGGTTATGCGACCCTTGCCGAAACTGCCGGGCTGACGGTTATCGAGAAGGAAGACCTTTCGCCCGATTTTGCGAGACATATTCAAATATACCTTGACAACGTGCAGAAGGAGTTTCGTCAAGGGATTTTGGACAACTACGGCCAGGAGATGTATGATGAAGTAGTACGCGGCATTACCCTGTGGCGCGATGCTTCAGCGGCCGGTAAGGTGGGCAGAGGCCGGATAATTGCTCGCAAGGAGTGAAGTCAGTCAATCACTACCGAATAAAGAGATACACTATCATTCCTGCCAATACAGCACCGACTCCGGCAAAAAGGAAAGATTGACGAATGAGACGGATTCTATGCAGCTCAATCCGTTGCACCAATAACGTATTCTGTTCGGCTAATGTCTTGATCAAACCAGAGGATGCCTGAATTTGCTCCTCCAAACTCTCTACTCTCTCTTCCAGTCTATCCAATCGTGCTTTAAGAATATCACTCTCCGACAATTCTGTGCTATATGAGGCATACGCAATGTTCTCATCAATTGAAATACGCTTATTTTTACTTCTAATGCTCTTCCAGAGAGTTCCCGCTCTCTCCGCAACTGAGGGCGCAAGTTCAATCACTTTCTCCCACGGAATCTGAGATGCAACTTTCAGTATTGTTCTTGCTAACATAATTTTTTACCTGTGATGAATGGAGGTGACGTTAACTCCCCTGCTCCTTCATAAACACCATTACAAGGCCGGAATCACGCTCTCTGCGGATAGCTGCAGTTTTGACCGGAAAACGGTACTCAGCAAGCCCAAGAATATAGTTCAAGCAACCTCCAGGTTCAAGAGCAGTATATACATTCTGAAGAAAGGCTGAAAATCGGGCAGGTGAAAGATGAGCCACAACATTACCTGTGGAATAGATCAAACGGAACGAACGATGCAAAGATGAGATATCTTCAATGCTCATACAGTGGAATTCTGAGCCGGGAAAGGAGGCCGATGCCTCATCAATCATCTTCGGATCAAGATCAATACCTGTTGAGCAAAAACCATCATGCTGAAACCTCGCGCAATAGTGACCCGGTCCGCATCCGGCATCAAGGATACTACTTCCAGAAGTACCGGCATGTTCACAAAGGAAGAGATAAACCTCTTCACGGAAAGGGAAAAGCTGCTCATACCATGGGGCAAATTCAGAATACAATGACATAACTTGTTATGGATAATGGATTCACTCGTGGCAACTCACATATTGTTCAATCACTTTTCAAACACCCGTTCCGCTGAACCTTGAACACTTCTTTTGCTGCGCACCAAAAAACTAACGGCCAGAATCATCTCCAAAATGAAAAGGTAACTTTGTAATCTTTTCCATCATAGTCCGTTGTTAAATAATCACTGAATCTCATCCTAATTCGCGTTTTTTTAATACTTTCTCCCCCACAGCCTCTATCATCGGCCAGAGCAACTCAACCGCCAGGGAGCAGAACTTCTCATCAAAGGGTTCGCTCGAACCAAAGCAGCGAAGAATAGCCGGATCAGAGCCTTCGCCCGGACGGTTGTTGAAGGTGTCGTCACGCCACTCTTTTCGTGAGGCTTCGAGCGTTCCCTTTGTGGCGTAAGCGAGTGAGGAGCGGGGGAAAAAGCGCAGGGGCATTGAAAGGCCCTGCCAGTAGTGAATGAGGAGGTTCTCCAGAAGAGTGGTGGCGCCATCGAGAGACGCAAAGGTTTTGGCCTCATTATCCATCACAAGGAGGGTCTGTTTTGGGTAGCCCGGCTGGGCAATGGAGTTGAGCACGAGATGCTCAATCCAGCTTCTCATGATGTCCTTCATCTTCAGCCTGGCGTATCGGTAGTGCAGCAGGCTGTGCGGCCAGAGGCGCTCAAGCCGACCGGTGAGTCGAAAAGCGCCAAGCTGAAGATCGACCTCAAGCGGCTCAAGCATACCCCTGCCACCAATGCTCTCCTGCACGGTGGCTGCAAACTCCTCAACCTCACCGAGGATTCTGTTGAAAAGCTGTTCCCCGTGACGAGCAGGAGGCAGCATCCCACGGCTTCGGAAAAGAGGAAGCAGCTCGTGAGTCTCTCCTCCCCCAAGCACCACCTCAAGCAGCTCCTGTTTGAGGCTGTAGAGTTCAAGCCCCTCAACAGCGAATGGCTCCCGATCTTCAAGCGGCTGTGCGGTACCCTCAAGCCGGATGCCGAGGCGCTGTTCAAGGAAAAATACTGACGGATTATCGTAAAAGCGCAAGAGCCGCTCCAGTAAGACGGTTTTCCACTCCTCCGGAGGTTCTGCAAGGGGGGTGCTCATAAAAGGGTGCGTGAGGGTTGAAGCACACTCTTTTTCAACAAGCGCCCGGTAGTTCTCGGCAGAGTAGCTGAAGAGCGGAGAGCCTGCGGTAAAATACTCCCTATTAAAGGCTTGCAGGCGGTGGCGTGCCACGAGATGCTCCTCCACTGAACCACCATCGGGTAGCGAGAAGCCTCGCCGCACAGCGTCAAGCAGTTCGCTGACCAACACCGATGGCGGCAGTTCGCTGTTATCGCGGATGCTCTGGCCGACATAGCTGATGTAGAGCAGATCACGTGCCGAGAGGAGCGACTCAAGAAAGAGGTAGCGGTCTTCGTTGCGCAGTGAGCGGTCGCCCTTCTGCGGTTCACGGGCAATCAGGTCAAAGCTCGGGGCGCGGCTCTGGCGGGGAAAGGTGTTGTCGTTCATGCCGATGAGGACGACAACCCGGAAGGGTATGCTTCGCATGGGCAGCATGGCGCAAAAGGTGATGCCACCTGTCATGAAGCCAAGCCCCTGCTCCTGATGCTCAAGACGTGCGCGAAGCCAGGAGAGCATCACCGCAGGCGAAACGTCGCCGGTATACTCCGCCGTCGTGGCAATGTTGCCAAGCTGTTCGGCAAGTTCAGCAATGTCCGCAAACTCCCGCTCGGAGCTATCGGAGGTGGCAATGAAGTCGGCCAGCAACGTCTGAAACTGCCCGCGCCACTCGGCAAGCGTGCGGGAGCGCTCAAAGCTCTGGACAAAGCGGTCAACGCTGTCAACAAACTCGGCAAACTTGCCAAGGCTCTCCGCTACCGAGCCTGACATATCATCATAAGGGAGAATACCGTTAAAGAGCTGGTTCTCGTCCGGCATGGCGTAACCGAGCAGCAGCCGGTCGAGCCCAGCCCTCCATGAGTTGTCGCGGTAGGCGGGAAGGTTCCGCGAGGTGCGATCGCGCTCATCCATGCCCCAGCGAATGCCGCTCTTTTCAATCCAGCCACGGATCAGCTCAAGCTCACTCATGTCAAGCGAAAAGCGACGAGTCATGGGAGGCGAGGCAAGCAGGTCAAAAATTTCGGAAGCGGCAAGACGGCTGCCGGGGAGAGCAAGCAGCTTCAGCAACGCCGACGCAATCTCCCCCTCGTTCATCATCCGCCGGTCTGCAATGGAGTAGTGAAGCGCCACGGCTCCATCTCCGCCAGCTCCAAAGACACTGGAGATGTAGGGTGAATAGCTCTCAATATCCGGGGTCATCACCACAATATCGCGCGGGCTCAGGTCGGGGTACTCCTCAAACATGGCGAGGATGTTGTCGTAGAGCACCTCAATTTCACGAAGCGGGCTGTGGCAGGAGTGAATCTGGAGCGATCGGTCGTCAGGGTCAAGAAGGCGCAACTTCCCCTCTTCGCCCGTCCCCGAGAGGTTCAAAATATCGGACTGCAGGGCATGGAGCAGGCACGTCTCCCCCGGATCGTCATAGCGCTCCTCCTGGTGAAACGCGCTGTCGCTCAGGTCGATAATCATCTCGGAAAAATCGCGCCCGATGCGCCCAAGCGAAGCGAGCAACGGGTTCCCCTCACTGCGCAGGGCACGCTCATCCTCTGAGAGACGAGCACTTGCCTTTTTGGAGAGAATATCGCCCCAATATTCACGGGTCGGGCTCAGGAGAAAGAGGTTCACCTCCGTTACCCTGGCAACCGCCGAGAGCATATCGAGATGGAACTTCGGCAGATAGGAGATGCCGAAAAGGGTGATCCTCTCGGGAATATCCTCCACCCCCGGTGACTCAGGGCTCAACTGCCTGCAGAAGAACTCCTTCAGTTTTCCTCGATGCACACCATCTCCTTCAGCAAGCTTTCGCCAGAGAATCGACTGCCACTCCTCACCGGATGGTTGCGTCTCCCCCGCCTCCCAGCCAGCCAGCATCTCCGAACGGAAGAGCGTGTACTGATCGAAGGTATCAGCAATTTTTTCCGACAACTGAAAGAGCTTGAGACCAGCAGGATCGTCGGCCAGATAGTGACGCAAGGTGCCGAAAGGCTCAGTGCTGAGCAGCTCCGGCAGCAGGCGCATGATCTTCCAGCTCATCACCTCCGGCGCAAACGCAGAGGTGTCGGGCATATCGCGCAAGATCTTGTGGAACAGCTCCTGCACCATCGCATTCGGGAAGGGGTAGTGCCCGTTAGCCCAGACGCCAAAATGCGCTGCCAGCTCCATCGAGAGCCAGCGCTGCATCCCCCGGCTCTGCACCACAATCACCTCCTTGGTGAAGACCGAGGCAAGCGGCTTGCTGAGGGTGGTTGCGAGGGTATCAACCAGGACTTCCATCCGGTTGCTAGTGTAGAGGTTAAGTGGCATGCATAAGCTGTAAAATCTCTTGTAATCTAATGTCAGGCCTTTTTCAATATTGCTGTCTTGCTAAATAGAACGGTTGGCCTTTCAATAATGACAAATCCGGCATCTCCGGCTTTTCTCAAAGTCTCATCAAACGCTGATTTTGAAACATGAAATGGTGGCTCCACTATCAGCACTTGTCCGTGCGGCTTCACTATTGGTCAAGAGAGAAAAAGCCCGGACCACATCCCACATCCAAAACCGTCATCCCTTCAGCAATATATAGCCTCAGAATTTTTTGAGGGTTTTGCAGCCATCTTCGAATTCTATTATCAAGACCGCCAGCTCTTTCAACTGGACATATATGTTCATTGTTTTTACTCACGACAGCATTCTCCTTGTAAGGGCTAACAGTGAAATAATCTGCCGACCGAGATACTGTCCTCGTTAAATTCCAGTCATGTATATTAACTGGTTAGCGACCATATTTAGCCGTAAAGCTCGCTTTCTTCAGCGTGTTCGCATGAATCATGAAGCCGATTAATGCAGCGGAGGCTTCTGCAGGAACATCAATTTTTTCAATTTTCAAGGCATAGACGGTAAAAATGTAACGATGGGGCTTGTCGCCTTTTGGGGGGCATGCACCGCCAAACGCATGGGTGCCATAATCGGTACGTCCTTGAAGAGCTCCTGGAGGCAGCAGCTTCCCTGTTGCATCTCCTGCACCATAGGCCAATTCGGTCACATTCGCCGGGGTATTGTAGACAACCCAATGCCACCAGCCTGAACCTGTAGGTGCATCAGGGTCATACACCGTGATTGCATAGCTTTTTGTCCCTTTCGGACCTGGTGTCCATTTCAACGCTGGTGATTGATTTTTCCCCGTACAACCAAAGCCATCAAATACTTGTTCCTCGTTGAGGGTAGCACCAGATGTAATCGTTGGGCTTGTGAGCTTAAAGTTACCGGCAAACGCTACAGTTGCTGTAAAACAAAGAACGGCAACGGCCAAAACTAATTTCATGAACATAACAATTCTCCTTTTTTATGAGATGTTGAAGCACTAACACTGTTTAGACTGATCTGCCGAATTTCGCAAATGCAGTCTATCTCTTTCTTACCCTTTCACCGGATTCCGCACAACTGAGTTTGCTACCCGTTTTTCATTGATTATAAAGAGGTTTCCTCACAGTAACAACCAGAAAACGTTCAATATACATCATGCTTTCGTAAGTACACAGAGACAGTGATATCTGTCACACGTTATTTAACTCCTCAATCCAGTAGTGTCCAGTTACATGATTTGTTGCATTTCACGGATTTTATTATTCAGTTTTTCCGATACTAACCTGTGACAAAGCGCAGTGGCCAGTTCGGATTTTGAGCAGGCACTGTTTTTGCAATGGAATCCAGGGCGCAACTATTGACTCGATTATCCATACAGAAGCTGAATGGCAATTCCTGCGACAGTACTGATGGCAACGAGCAAAAGCAGAATTTGAATTGAGTCGCGACGATCTTGGTTCTCCTTGAGCAGCACCAGAATGCCAAGCCCAGCACTGCTGCATAACCCGGCAATTGCAGAGCCATAACTCAGTCCGCCTTTCAGAAATAATTCAGCAATTGCAACTGAAGCCGCGCAGTTGGGAATGAGTCCAATCAATGCTGCCAGAAAAGGCTGCAACAGATGCTGCTTGAGCAGAACACGTCCGAGATTCTCTTCACCGACAAACGCAATCAGAGCATTGATGGTAAAGGTTACAGCTATGATAAAGAGAAATATCTTTGCCGTGTGAATAAGTGGATGCGTCAGCCACTGCCACCTGCCGATTGTGCCGGAGAGATCATGGTTGCAACAACCAGCATCATGGGGGGCTTCGACCGGAATTTGGTGATCATGCTCCGGTTTTCTCCGTGACAAACTCCCAACAACCAGATCAATCGCATATCCGGCTACCACTCCAATAACCAGTTTGGTCATCAGAACTGCCACAACGAACCTGTCCTTGCCTGGTTGAGAGAGAATCACAGGAATGGCCTCGTCTGAGGTTGCCAGAAACACGGCCAGCAAGGTGCCTTTTGTGATCAGTTGGCGAGCATAGAGCGCACTGGCTACCACCGAGAATCCGCACTGGGGAATGCAACCGAAGGTCGCGCCAAGTGCAGGACCAGCTTTCGCGGTCTTCTCCAATGTGTGTGTTATTTTTCCACCAAGTCGCCGTTCAAACAATTCGACAAGAAAGTAAATTAACAACAGAAAGGGAATCATTGCTGCACTATCAGAAAGGGCATCAAGAAAGAGTTCTCTCATGACTTTTCTCCATGAGTACCTGTAGCGGTATCAATGTTTACGCCAAACTGAGTGTACTGCTCGTTTTTCATGGCTTATGGACAGGTTCATCACAGAGACATATTTCTCAAATGGTGAAGATACATCATGTTTTGGGAAGTAAACAGAAACCGTGATCCCTGTAACACGTTATCTAATTCTTCAATCAATGATTTTCGATGACGATATCACTGAAGCCCACTGTAACTGTTTTTTATAGAAATAAGGTAAAAGTAACTATTTTCAAAAAATGGTAACACTTTTTCAGACGAGCCAATGATTCAGAATCGTTTTGCAGGCTTTACCTTCCTGATAGAGAAATATCACCTGAACGTCACCCCAAACTGGCATGTCTCCTCAATCAGCGAGTCAGGACTCAAGAGCGCCATTATTCAGGATGGACAGGTTGAGGAAATCTACCCCCAGTCATACTGGCCGGGGGAAAATATTGGCGATCATCTGGAATTTGCAATGAAATATGACGGGATTAATCTCGCCATTCTGGCCACGCTCTTCAACGCCATTGATGACAAGGATATTACCGCTTGGATCGCCTCTAAGCCAACAGGAAAATATGTACGCAAAATCTGGTTCCTGTTTGAATACCTGACGGGCAGAATACTGCCGTTGCCCGATCTTGCCCAAGGCAATTACATCGAACTTCTGGAGCAACATCTTTATTACACAACGCAAGGGCAGCGGATACAGCGCCAACGAATTGTGGATAATCTTCCAGGCAATCCCGCATTCTGTCCAATAATCCGACGCACTGAAAAGCTTACCGCTCTTGAACAGTTCGATCTCCAGCAGCGCTGTACGGAGATTGTGACGGCTTACCCTCCAGAGCTATTAAAACGTTCTTTAAATTATCTTTACAATCGGGAAACCAGATCATCGTTCGAGATTGAGCATATAAAGCCAAGTGCTTCCCGGACAGAAAAATTCATCACGTTGCTTACAAGAGCCGAACAGAGTGACTTTTGTGAAAAGTCGATGCTGATTGAGGCTCAAAACAGCATTGTTGATCCCCGTTTCCGTGATACCGACTATCGGAAAACGCAGAATTACATCGGCGAAAGCATTTCGTTTCAGCAGCAGCGAGTTCACTATGTTTGTCCAAAACCGGAAGATATTTCCATGTTGATGGATGTGCTGCTCACCACCCATAAAAAGTTGAAGCAGAATGCAGTACCTGCTATCGTTCATGCTGCTATAATCTCTTATGGATTTGTCTTTCTGCACCCTTTTGAAGACGGCAACGGTCGTCTGCACCGCTTTCTTATCCATAATATCCTCTCTCAAAGAGGCGCCGTTCCTGCGGGATTGATGTTTCCGGTTTCTGCGGCAATGCTGAAAAATCCTCTCCTCTACACCAACTCTCTTGAGGCACATTCAGCGCCATTGCTTCCACTGATTGACTATGAGCTTGATGAACTTGGCGTGATGATGGTTACAGGAGAGACAAGACATTGGTACAGTTACCTTGACCTGACCGTTCAGGTCGAAACCCTGTATGAGTTTGTGATTAAAACGGTTGAAGAGGAGCTGAGAGAAGAGCTTGATTTTCTTGTCAGCTACGACAATAGCAGGCGAGCTATTCAGGATATTGTGGATATGCCCGATTATAGTATTAATCTCTTTATCAAGCTCTGTCTCCAGAACAATGGGTATTTGTCGGCAACAAAGCGTGAATCGCATTTCAGTCTTCTAACCGATGATGAGATTTTGCGCATGGAAGAGTCGGTTCGAAATTGGTACAAGAGTACGAAGTAGCTCAGGATGCTTTCGTTTCCCACAGCGACCTGCCAGTTGCTCTGAAATAAACTTACAAGGTGTTTTCTAAAACATCAAAGAGAATCCTTTACCCTTTCGCTTAAACTTTTTTATCTCGGACTTATAAAAATGAACCCGTTGGCGGCGTCATACATTGACGGGAAGTGTGGAAGATTGAAATATGTCGGGTGAATTGGAATGCGGCGTCTTTCCATTTTCATCTTTTCTCCAGAAGTTTTAGACCTTTTTCGGTCAGACGATATTTTTGCAGTCGGCTTTTTGGCTTACATTGGAGGAAAGAAAATTTTGCCAAGTCAGCCACTGCTGGGAAATGATTTATCGCTTCTGAGCAAAATCCGACACGATGAAGCGATGCGTTTTTGAACAAACCTCATAAATGATACAAGTTCAGGAGAAAGCTTCCAATGAGAAATTACACAGCAATTGTTGAACGCTGTACGGAGACTGGCCTTTTTACAGGATTCATCCCTGGATTCCAGGGAGCACACACACAAGGGGAAACCTTGGATGAACTGCATCAAAACCTTCAAGAAGTCATCGAAATGCTGCTTGAGGATGGAGAGCCCGTGCTGGATGCAGACATTCATCAAACCGATGCAGAAGCACGACCAGAGAGCCATCTCTTGAACGATGTTTGACTTTCACCTGAAAGCTTGCCAAGTAATAAACCCTCAACACTGATATCCTCATCAAGATCTTCCCAATGAATACCATAGCCATTCCCAATCAGACGCCAGTTCTCACGCTCTGATTCTGTTGCATGCATAAGTCGAGGATACCATGCAAGCGGAACCATAATGGAACGTCCATCACTCAAGTCAACAGCTAAAGCATCAGAGGTAACTGTTACATGCTCTACTGCTGCCAGATTGAGTTCAATTGTTGAAGTAACCATACCAAGCCTCCAGTAAATACTGTTGATGTTCAATGACGATTATTTGAATCTTCGCAATTTCATGCCGTGAAAAACCACCACTACTCTGCAAGCGTACCGGGTCAAGCCAAAACTTCACCAGATTATCATCACGTTCAACATGAACATGAGAGGGTTCACTTTTATCACCCGCAAAAAAGAAAAACCTATAAGCTCCAATACGCAAAACAGTTGGCATCTTTAAATCTCTCTATTTTGTAGAGAATGGAACATCAATAAGCCAGCAGGGATCAGGCCGGTTATCCACATGCCTGTTTAATAAAACTACCTTACCAAGTATAACATAACAATTGCAGGGCATCAAATACTTTGCGTATCCTTGAATATTTCGGAGAATAGTGTATTTGTTTCATGAAATCCCATCCATCAAGCTTTTGCCCTT
>Ga0073936_10005961_pt1 | contig 16243 bp, 14 predicted proteins | sample AliMusrvi5mmetaG_FD_87041 | JGI IMG/M metagenome (GOLD analysis project Ga0073936, IMG submission 87041) | Freshwater lake bacterial and archeal communities from Alinen Mustajarvi, Finland, to study Microbial Dark Matter (Phase II) - Alinen... | ecosystem: Environmental > Aquatic > Freshwater >... | reverse complement strand
GTTATGTTCGACCTTGTCATCGGCCATTGAAATTGCCATTGAAGGGCATGTTTCAGCACATTTTTTGCAAGTCTGGCAGAATTTCTGGATTCCAACATCGATCGGTTTATCTGCGAGAAGGGGGAAATCTGTGGTCACCACGGAAGCCTTAAATCGACCACCCAGATAAGGATTTAAGGCCCAGCCCGCCCGACTTAATTCCCCCAGCCCGGCCAGGATAATCAATGGTGTCAGGATCACATCATAGGCTGGAATGGGTCCGCTTTGGAAGTGTGCCCTGGCAGGGAAACCCAGCCTGCGGATATAGGCAGCCATTGTGCAGGCCATGTGCGCCGAGGCATTGTAGGTGAGATAGCTCTCGGCGCTGGATATCCAATCGTGGCCGGTTGATCCCGCCATGGTGTCATAATCCCACTCAGACAGCAAAACGACAGCGTATTTATGTTCAAGATGAACGGCGTTGCCCTGTTGGTCCTTGCTGTAGATCGCCCACTGCGGCAGCTCGCAAATGCCCACTGCCTGTGCTTTTAGAAAATACCCCAATGCCTTGATGTGGGCGCTCATGATGGCGGGATCTGTGGGAATGGGGGCTTTGGCCGGGAAAATTTCGCCGTCACGGAGGGAAGCAAAATTTTTGCCAAAATCATACGACATGGCCGCGGTGAGCGGCGCCTTGGGACCAAACCGCATGAACTCCCGTTGGGTAACAGGGCCCAAACGGCCAGCTGCTGCCTGTGAAAAACCCTGGTCTCGGGCGTCGAGACGGTTAATTTCCCCGACAATTTGCGTGGTAATATGGTCCACCTGTTTAAATCCATTCATTGGATAGGGCGCGAGGGACTTTTTGCCAGTTAGAATACCAGGAATAATGGGGGAATTGCCCATAATTAAACTCCTTCATCGAATTGAATATCGTTTAGTGGGTAAATGTTAGAATTAAAAGCGAGATAAATGCTGTCGGATTCCATAGGTTGGAAGGGTATCCTTCCGCTCTGGTTGTGTGATTAATCAAGATTTGTAAAATTTTATCCTTAAAAACCTCCACAATATCAGTGTGCTGATATAATATCAGGGCACTGATACTATGTCAAGACCATGGAGAAATATGATGACCCAAAGCATTGGTTATTTGTTGAAATGCATCCAATACACCTTGCGACAGAGCCTGGACAATACATTGAGAGAAATTGGACTGACCACGCCGCAATATTCGGCATTAATGGCACTTGATCTGAACCCGGACGCATCGAATGCGGACCTGGCCCGTGCCTGTTTCGTGACGCCCCAGACCATGATTAAAATCCTTCAGGGTTTAGAGCAAGCTGGTTTTATTTCGCGTCATCCGCATACCTACAACCGCCGCATTATCGTCAACGAGTTAACCCCGGCTGCTGTTATAAAATTGATTGAAGCTCAAGGCAGGGTTGACCAGATTGAAAACCGCATGCAAGTTGGGTTAACCGACAGGGAACATGAATTACTGGCAGGCCTGTTATCCAGGTTTTACAAAAATCTGACGACCAGTGACAAACATTAAATCCTGATCTGATCCACGCTTTGTCAGGGTTATCTTTCATTTAAATTCAATATTATTTCAGCCTTATTTATCTGAGATGTCTTTGCGAGAAAAATTGCGGGCGCTTTTCCCGCAATTTGGCGCGGCAATCTTTTTGAAAGATTATTTTGCGTGGCCCACGAATGTGAGACCGGCTTTTTTTGGTTTTTTCTAAACATATCATAATTCATTGGGGTAGACGAAAATCGGTGTTCAACTGCGATAGCAGGCAGCCCGGTCACATCTTTTGTATTACTTCACCTTACTCCCCGAAAAGGCACACTCTTTTCGGGGAGTAATTTTAATCATAACTGCGATCAAACAAAAAAATAGGTGAGCTGCAATCCTGTTCCACGGACTCTGGTACGCCCCATTTTGGTGTTAGACCAAAAGGTTTCCCAATTAGCCTGGCCCGGGGGGGGATGGTTCAGACCTTCAAGAGGGTGTTCCAGAGGACCCGGCGTGATTAGAAAGCTCCATCACAATATTGAGATCCTCCTGCTGGTTGGCCCGCTCAGGAATGGCGTTATTCCCCGACGGATGTGAAAATGAAACCGAATCAGTTCCAAATTGGGACGGCGCAGAGGAATGGACATCGATATCAGGTAAACTGGACAGAGGCGCCTGTTCAATAAAAGAGCGAAAAATATTATCGAGGAAACTCACATCCGGATAACAATCGAGAGATGGGTGGTAGGTTTTATAAATCGTGGCTTACCACCCTGCCCGATCTCTTCAATTAATTTATATGGACCTATCATTTCCTCCAATATTTATTAGAATTTCCGAAAAAAAGTCCATATATTTATGCAATCGTATAAGCATAAGCGACCTGGCCATTGCGTTGAGAAGAAGTTTCATCTTTTGGCAGGTAGGCGCGGATATATTCAACAGTGGCCTTTTCCGCTGTTACCGTGACCCGCAGGTGCCCTGAACTGCCAATCACCTTCCCATTTATGTATCCGTAATCCTGGGCAAGCGCTATATTATCATAACGACTGATGCTGGGCTGGGGGCATTCCTGGTAAACGATGCCGTCCAAGTCCTGCTTGACAAAAACGTGGTCGTGGCCGTGAAATATGGCGCTGACCCGGTTTTTGACCATCAGTGGGTGGATGGGTAAGCCCCAACCAGGGCGCTGCTGACCGAAACCCCAACTCCCATCCTGGTTTTTGCCTCCCCATTCGTAATACCCGGCTGATTCGATTCCGCCGCGGGCATCCTTATCCCTACCGCCCACAAGGTTGTGGATAAATACGAATTTGAATTTAGCGCTGCTGGTTTCAAGAGCCTGTTTGAGCCAATCATACTGCGTTTTTCCGAGCGTCCAGCCCCAATTGCTATCGGGCTGTTGTTTGGGCTTACTGCGTGTGTACCAGAATGGGTCGAGAACAATCAATTGGGCATCTCCCCAGGTCCAGGCAAAATAACTGTCACGGATGCCGGTGAGCGGTTCCGGGGTGGTGCTGCCGGAATAAAAAGCACCCGGAACAGGATTGGGATAATATTTTTGCCGGGTCTGGGTGCACCAGACAGCCAGGTTCTGGTCACCGCCGTTGAGAAACCAGCCCAGTTCACCTTCATGGTTGCCGTTCACCAGGATGAGGGGCGCATCCGCGCCGATCAATCCAAAATGGGGGCGAATATCAGCATAGGTGCCAACCGTGCCTTCCAGGCTGGTGATGTTGAGTTTTTCGGTCATAAAAGTATCCCCCAGGTTGATGTGAAAATCCGGATGATCCTTGAGTGCATTGGCCAGCGTGATGCCATAGAGTTCGCTATTAAAATTAGGGTCATGGTTGTGCGGGTCGGCGTCGATGGTGAAGATAAAGGAGCTGCCGGGGGTGCGCTGGGTGACGAAGGTGTGCTCATTCCCGGCGGAATAACCGCCGCTGTTTGCCTGGCGAATACGCGTGCGGTAATAATATGGCGTACCCGGTTGAAGGTTGTTGATCAATACATTCACCGGAACTGCGGCGGCAACAGAGGTCACAACTGTTTGTAAAATATATTTTCCTGGAGCCGTTCCATACTCAAAATAGAGCTCGCTGTCACTGGCAGGAATGACATTTACAGTGACGGCACGGTCGGTGGGGCGGCCGAGAATTTCCCTGCCGATAAAATTGGAGTCGCTGGAAAGAGCAACATTTCCTTCATTCTCGCTGCTGGTACCCTGTTCATTGGCGTTTGGGTCCTTGCCACTCTGTCCCATTCCGCCCTGCCCTTTACTACCCTGTGAGGCGCCATTCTGGTTATTAGCATATTGCCCCCGGGCGGCAGCAGTTGGTGCTGCAGTTGGAACGGGTGTCATTGTTGGTATGACAGCTGTAAAAGCAGGGGGTGTTGGGGTGGGCAGCTCTTTAAAGCCACAGGCTGTCAAAACAACACTTCCAATACCAAGCGTTGAATATTTTATAAAGTTACGGCGGGATAGCTTTGACATCGTCAGGTCCTTGTTGAATTTTTACAAAAACGGTCGATTTTTATACCCTGGGTGGATTGTGACCGTCCAACACATCTACCCGGCATGATACGAAAACGCCAGTTCATCCGGCTTATCAAGATACGAGCGCACATAATCCACTTTTACCCCTTCAGGTGCTACAGTGACGCGCACATGCCCGCTGTTGGGAAATTTGTCACCCGTATGGTATGAATCTGTATTAACCGCAGCATAATTTGGGTCGGCGGGCTGCGGCAGGGTCTGGTAAACGAGACCATCGAGTTCCTGGTGCACAAATAGATGGTCGTGCCCCTGGAAATAAATGGTCACATGGTTGTCCACCATCAGCTGGTGAATGGTTTTTTCCCAGCTCCTGCGGTTGGCAGCCAGATTGGCTGCATCTCCCCATTCATATTTGCCGGCAACCTCGATGCCGCCGCGCTGGGTGCCAAGCACGTGATGAGAAAAGACAAGCTTGTATTTTGATGTGGAGCTTTCAAGGGTTTGTTTAAACCACTGGTACTGGGCATCGCCGATGGTGACCTGCCATAAATCGCGTTTTGCCTTTTGCTCGCGGTCACTTCCAAACTGGTTATCGACTGTGACCGGGGAATGCCAGTACTGGTCCAATACCACAAACAGGGCATCGCCCCAGGTGAAGGCATAATAATCGCGCAACTGGCCAATGAACTGTACCTGCTGGGTATCCCCCGCATAAAAAGCGTCCGAACCAGGTTGGGGATAGCAGGTATTGCGGGCGGTTTGAGCCCAGACTGCCACGTTATCAGCTGTACCATTCAGGTTAGACATCGAAGCCTGCTCGTGGTTGCCGTTCACCAGGAAAAGCGGTGCGCCTACCTGACTCAGCCACTGGCGCTGGTTAATATACAACGCCCGTACCGTTTCAGCGTTAACCGTTTTTAACGTGTCTACGCTGAAATCATCGCCAATCGTCATATAAAAATCGGGCTTGTCCGCAGCCGCGCTGAGCAGGGTGCGCGTATACAGGCCAGGGTCAAACTCTTTGTTGAAGCGCTCGGGGTGCGAATCACCCTGGATATCAAAGGTGAAGGTGCTGCCGGGAGCGCGCTGCGTGGCAAATGTGTGACCGGAACCCACCTTTTCCGCATAACGGATGCGGTAATTGTAAAGCGTGTTGGGCTGCAGCCCGCTGATTGTGGTTTCCAAGGGCATGCCGGCCGCGGCTGTCTGCGGGGCCGTCTGAAAGGTCTCCTGCCCGGATGCCGGACCATATTCGTAATAAAGGGTCATGGCTACTGCGGGGATCACATTAAGGGTAATGGAGGCGTTGGTCGGGCGCCCCAGGATCTCGGTGGCAATAAAATCGGGGTTGGCAGAGCTGGGCGCCGCCTGGGCATTTTTCCCGCCCTGTTTTTTGGCGCCATCGGTTTTAGCCTGTTTGGTGGGTTTGGATTCCCCGTTTTGTTTTTGGGCGGCGGTCGCTGCGGGAGACGGCGTTAAAAGGAGTGCTTCATTCGCAGGCAGGGGGGGCGGTAATGTGACCGGTAAACTGGTGGGAGAAGCGTTCGTAGCTGCCGGAGTGGGCAGCTCATTCAAGCCGCAGGCTGTCAGCATGAAGCTGCCAAGTCCGAACGTTGAATATTTGATAAAGTCGCGGCGGGATAACTTTGACATACTATTTCCTTTCAATTCAGCAAGTTCCTTTGACAATTACCTCGCGGGTAATTTGTCACATGCATCCCGGCAGAAGCGGCGATCACCGCAGGCCAGCTTATCCGATGAGTCACAAAGCTGTTTACAATCCTGCTGATTGCCTGCGGCTGTGAAGAGACTGTAATCCCCATTCTGTCCAAGAGTGGAAGCTGAGGTGAAAGTAATTAAATCACTGTTCTGGCTGAAATCATGATTGGGCACAGCATCCCGGCAGGTTTTGATCGCCGCTGCGTCAGCTCCCGGTAAGCAGTCACAGCAGTCTTTGGCCTGCCCGGAGTCGGATGTGTTATTGATGCAGATGCCGGATGTGAGGGCGGTTAGATCTTTGGAAACGACTTTCCCCCCTGCTTTTGAGGCAGCCTGTTGCCCGGCAGCGGATTGGGTTGATGGTGTAGCTGCATCGCCGTTTGGCGTTGGTTTTATCGCGTTTAATGCAGCTGTATCCACCATTGGCGTCACAGTATTGGTTTGTTGGGTGGTGGTTCTCCATCCCCAGGCAGCAATCAGGACAGCTGCGACCAGGATTCCTCCCCACACCCTGTTTTTTCCGGGGTTCTTCAACCCGCTTCCGACCAAAGCGCCAACGGCAAAGACGCCTAAACCGCCAGACAACCATAACAGCCAGGAGGCTGGACTGCTTAAAAGGTCGTTTTGTCCTGAATCGATCATAGATCCCGGAATAACCCCATTTGTCTGGTTGCTTGAAGCTATCCCCGCGGGAGTAAGGTAATCAGGCGTGCGACCGGTAATGGTATTTTTTGAAGTTAAAGTTTTACCCGCCAGTCCAGGATAGTCTGCGGTAAAGCGGTAAGCACGGAAAACCGAATTGGTCATGGGATAACTATCCTGCATTACGGCCAGGTTACCGGCTTGTGTGGCAGGATTAATATACTCCCACACCACGGTGCCATCCGCAGTCACTTCAAAAAGTTGGCCTTCAGTATCGGAACAGATCAAGGTATTCCCATTGGGTAAGCGTTGAGCTGACCCGCCGATGTGGTTAAAAAAGGCCACATTGCTTTTAGAGCTGTAGGTCCACACAACCTGGTTCGATATTTTTTTTGGCTGTTTGTGCGTGTCCTTCTCATCCACCGGAGCCAGCAGGGTATAGCCCGCAGCAGGCGGATTGACATATTGCCCCGTGTCCTGCTTGCTGGCGTTGAGATCAGCATTGATCTCAACGATATAGGATTGGGGTGTGCGCTCAAAAAGGTATTGGCCATTGTTAAATACCAGGAAATGTCCGGCCCCGGGGAGTCCTGGCTGGATCCATTGAATATCGTGGCTTCCGCCAATTTGTTTGGTTCCCATGGTTGAGTTCGTCCAGTTATCGGTGATCGAAGGAGGGTCGCCCTGTTTATAGAGAGCCGGATCACCAAAACGGTAGAGGAAATCACCCGCCTGGCTGGCCGCCAGCTTGATGCTGCCTGCAGGGTCACCCGATTGGAAAGTGTTGCCATGATCAATCACATAAAATTCGCCCTGGACCGAATTAATTACAATTTGGTCCAATGCCTGGTTGTAATCCAGAGAATTGCAGTGCAGCCAATCTTTACTGACTGAGTGGCCCGGAAGATTGAGATTGAGCCTGCCCGGATAATCGGCGATTGTTTTCCCGGCGCCCACATAGTTTGCCCTGGTGGCATCAACATCCTGGATGGCATGATCAAAAAATGACCATTCCCAGACAATTTTTCCCTGCATATCCACTTCGACAACTGTATCCATCTGGGCCCCGTTATAGGGTGCGTGCTTCGGGTCGCAACCGGCTGCGATACATTCGTCATTGGTCAGATCTTTATTGGCAATATAGAGCGTCGTATAAGCATTGAGTTTTGGATTAAAAATTCGCAAAAAATCATGATGAGGGTGATAATTTGTGCGAGTTTCGGTATACTTCCATACCACGTTTCCATTCCAATCCATTTCTTGAAAGCCGCCAAAGCCGCTCGGGTCATTCCTGCTTGCATCCAGCAGGTCCCCATTTTCGAGCAGTTTTGGGTTCGTGCCCATTTTCCAGGTATTGACCACACGACCTTCCATGTCAATCAGGTAACTATTACCCGCCCCTGCGAACAAAGTATAGCCGTTATAGGCATGGGTCTTATCCCAGTAGCGCGTTTCAGTTAAACCCGTAAGCGATTCATAGGCCTGCACGTGCATCACGTTCGTCAAGATGAGGGTGACCACGACAGCCAGGATCAGAAGGTTTAATCGTTTTTTCATCAGTGCTCTCCTGCAAGATTTGTAAATTCCGACTATTTATTGGGTGATTTCACCCAATAAATAGTCGGATAATGGTGATTATTTCTCTATTGTGCCTTTTGGAGTCAGATCTCGACCAACCAGGCCGGGAAAATCTGGCGCATAACGCTGCACTTTGAATACTTCGTTCAGGTATTGGCCCGCTTTTGCTGTGTCTTCGGGTATGGAATCAGTTGCACCCAATGCCCCCGTTTTTACCACCGGGTTGACATATTTCCAGACCAAACTGCCGCTGGGGGTTACTTCAAAAAGTGTGCCGTTGACACCTGAACAAATCAAGGTGTTCCCATTTGGCAGCCGCGTCGCCCCCGAAATCTCGGCCGAATAAAATGATTGAGGTGGGGTTGCCTGGTAAGTCCAGGTGAGCCTGCTGGGGCCGTATGCCGAATGGGCTGCCAGAGTGTAATTCCCGTTTGTATCGACCGGCGGTGTGATTTCATCGATCGAGCTGTATCCGCGTCCCAGGCCGTTATTGAAAATCAGGATATCGCCTGCACCCGGGCTGTTTGAGTCAATCCAGATTCCATCGTGCTGCTGAAATAACATTTCATTATTCCGGGTCCCGGCCTGGTATTGAGCGGGGTTTCCCCAGCGGTAGATCAGGTCGCCTCCTTTGCCAGACTTGCCGCCGGCGTGACTCGCTGCCTGCGCGCTGGTGGTACTGTGGTCTATGACCCAGATCTCGCTGTTACCGCGGACGCTGACCATCACCTGGTCCAGGGTGGGATTATACGTAATCGAGTTCATATGGTTCCAGAACACAGGAATATGCTGCCCGCCGTTCGGGTCAACCCGTTCAGGATGCGCGGCCACATTGCCAAAGTTGGTTTTTGAATTTGAAAAATTTTGCACAAAATGGTCCCAGACATGCCATTCCCAAACAACGGTGCCGCCGGTGGGCCCGGTCGGTTTGATTTCCACCACGGAGTCCGGCAGGATGTAACCCTGCTTCTGAACCTCCTGGAGTTTGCCCGGATCAAACCCAGCGGCAACAGCCTCGTCATAGGTCTTCTTTTCGACCACCAGCATGAGGATATTACCATTGGGCAGCGGGATGAAATCATGATGCTGCATGTACTGGTCGGTGGAATAGTCCAACTGCCAGACCAGGTTCCCACTCCAATCATATTCTTCAATTCTCCCGCCTTCCCCGCCGCCGGTATTGATGTTGGGGTTTCGGGTCGTTGCTGCCCGGATTAAATCGCCGTTGGGAAGCAGGTAGGCGGACTGTCCGGGCGGGTACTTGCTCGTCCAGGTATGAACCACGCGCCCTGCGTTATCAATAAGGTAGGTAACGCCGTATTGCTTGGGGGCCATCAGCGTGTAGCCCTGGAATGACTGTGGATCATTCAGGAACAATCCAACCGTCCTGCCAGCGATATTTGAACTTGTGGCAGCGGCTGCCTGAGTGGGCTGGTTTTGGACCGCCTGCGTGGGTTGAACCTGGTTGGTCCCCGCAGCGCTGGTTTGTGAATTTGGTCGAACGATGCGGAAACCGATCTCATCATTCGCTTCCTGAAACTCGCCGGGCCCAAGATAGTAAGCCGGGTCGCGGTTGGAGACGCGTGAATGCCCGTTATCAACGGGCTGGTTCTGGAAGGTTACCATCTCTCCGTTGTACCAGCTGCCGCCGCGTAAACCGTGATAAGGTTTGCCGTCCGGCATGAGGCTGGCCTGCGCCATGGTGGGGCCGGTGGGATTCTCTGCCGGACTGATGCTGTAATAATTCTGGACGTACCAATCATTGACCCATTGCCACACATTGCCCGCCATGTCGTACAAGCCAAATCCATTGGCGCCGTTGGACGTCTGGTAGGTTTCCTGGCTGCCCGGCCAGCCAAAGTCACTTTTTTTATGTGACTGGCCGTCATAGAAGCCAACCGGAGTCGTCCCGGGCTGAGATCCGGTTTCGTAAGGGTCTCCCGAATTTGGCCAGTTGGCTCTTGTTTTATCGGCGTCATTACCCCAGGGATAATTGTAATAAGGATTATATTGACCGCCACGGGCGGCGTATTCCCATTCGGCTTCGGTTGGCAGCCGGTATCCATTTTTACTGAAATCGCACACCCAGCTGGTGGTGTCGTAACAGGCTTCGTAGCCATCCTCCAGGCTGAGCCAATTGCTGTAAGCGGCCGCGCCGTACCAGGTGACACCCGTGACAGGATGATTGCCGCGGTTATCAAGCGCCGAAAACTTGCTCCCGTCCCAACTGATTGTGCCGTACTGGAAAGCCTGGCTGGTCTTATAAAGGATATCTTTACCGCCTTTGAGGTAAACAGTTCCTTTGGACACGGTGATTAAACCCTGCGACAGGGCAGAGGTCAGGTAGTCGCAGTATTGTTGAACGGTAATATCATACTTGCCGATCGAAAATGCACTGATGCTCACCTGGTGGATGGGAAGTTCATCGGTGGGATGTTGGGGATCCACAAAACCGATATGATCTCCCATTTGGAACGCCCCGGCAGGGATAGATACCATTCCAGGCTGCGATGAAACCCTGGAGGAAGGCACAGAGGTTGGCGCTGAGGACGGTGTGGCTTGAACCTGGGCTCCCCCATTCTGATCGCCTTGTCCGGATGGTTCTCCGGCATTTGCCTGGCTATTATTTGAAGATGAACAGCTTGATGGGATTGCCTGCCGCATGGCCTGTTGGAGTGCCTCCGCGGTAAGGCCGAGTTTGGCGGCAGCAGCAGTTAAATCGGGTTTGCCCTGTGCAGGGTGCCCCAGCGCAGATTGCAGCCGGTCAACCGTGATATTTAAAGCCTCCGCGGCTTTGGTCAGGTCCGGGCGGCAGTCAGTCTGCCCATTCTGGTCACTTTGGCCATTTTGTCCGGCTGCTTGAGTTGCAGAAGGATCGCCAGAAGATTGAGGTGCTGCAATTGTTGGTGAGACCGGCGATGGAAGGCCCGGAGTTATGGATTGAAGTGAACAGCCTGTCAACAACAGGGATACGATCAGGAATAGCGAACTTATTTTGATTTTCATTATTTTCCTTTCATCATACAACTACCATGAGTATATAATGTTCTCTTTTTCCGGAAGCGTACCTGAAATCATTTCTTTCGTGCAAGAGGCATGCATCTACTCACCTGGTGATGTGATTAAATACACTGGAGCATCCAAAAACCCATGACAGCTGTCATGGGTGCCTTTTATCCCCATATGCTATGATTTATCCATGATTATTAATTCTATGGTTCATTCGCGGGTAATCCGCAGCGCCGCCTGGATGTGGATCATCTATCTGGCATGTCTGGCAGTCGTTGATGAACTGATATACATTGGCGGTCCCCCTCTTCCCATCCTGTGGTACTGGTTGGTCAATGGAATCCCTGCCTTGATATTTCTGGGACTGGCCTACTTAAAATGGTTGGAAAGGGGCACCCAATTCATCACCCCATTGATGATCCTGCTTATTTCGGCAGTTCCCATTCTGGTCAACCACCTCTTTGATCTGCGCCTTCCCCAGGCGCCATTATCTAATCTGGAAGGAATGGTCCTCCGGCAGCTGCCCGTTTTATTCATTGGGTTGGTCCTGGTTGCCTGGCATTACCAGCTGCTGACCATGCTTGTTTACAGTGTGAGTACGAATTTATTTGAATTATGCATCGTTTTTGCCCTGGGGCGTTTGGCAGGCCCACAACTGACGGTTTTTATTTTTATTGTTATGATCAGAACCGTTTGTTTTATTGTGGTCGGTGTGTTTGTTAACCAACTTATCACTTATTTGCGCGCTCAACAGGAATCATTGAAGGTTGCCAATGCGCAGTTAACCCACTATGCCAGCACACTGGAAAGCCTGACGGTCAGCCGTGAACGCAACCGCATGTCCCGCGAGCTGCATGATACCGTTGTGCATACCTTGAGCGGCTTATCGGTGCAGCTTGAAGCAGCTAAAGCCTATTGGAGTGTTAACCCGGACACGGCAAAACACCTTTTGGATCAATCTTTGGAAGCCACCCGTTCCGGCCTGTTGGAAACCCGGCGGGCGCTTAAGGAACTACGCGCCAGCCCCCTGGAAGATTTAGGGCTTGTTTCTGCCCTGCAGCAGGTGAGCCGGGCGGCTGCCGACCGGGGCCGCCTGGCCCTGGATATCTCCCTTCCCGATCAGGACCTGCTTTTATCCCCGGATGTAGAACAATGCATCTACCGCATTACGCAGGAAGCGCTCGAAAATGTGGTCCATCACGCCAATGCCCGGCGGATGACGGTTAAACTCACCATAAAAGATAAAAATATAACACTTGATATTGGTGATGACGGCATCGGTTTTAATCCGGATGCCCATGCTCCCGGTGGACACTTCGGCCTGGCAGGGATGCGCGAACGGGCGCTGCTGGTGGGGGGGGATCTGAGCATTGTCAGCCGGCCAAAAAATGGATCCACAATCCAACTGGTGATTAAAGGATGTGTCGGATGAAAGTCATTGTTTGCGATGATCAGGCTATTGTGCGCGATGGGCTGGAACTGCTTTTAAAGTTGGAAAAGGATATTGATGTGATTGGACTGGCACAGGACGGCGCCGAAGCGCTTGAATTGGTGGGCAAACATCCGCCTGACCTGGTGCTGATGGATTTAAAAATGCCCGGCATGAACGGTGTGGAAGCCACGCGACGGATCTGCGCGGAATATCCATTGGTAAAGGTTCTGGTATTAACCACCTTCGACGACGATGAGTGGGTTTTTGATGCCATTCGGGCCGGGGCATGCGGGTATTTATTAAAAGATACACCCCGGGAAAAAGTGATTGAAGCCATTCGCGGAACCCTGGCAGGGAAATCGTACGTGGATCCGATGGTAGCTGGTAAGTTAATCAATCAGGTTTCAAGTAAACAGGAATTGCCATCAACGCTTATTTCCGCTAAATTGACTGAGCGCGAAGTGGAAATCTTACACCTTATTGCCAGGGGGCTTTCCAATGCTGAAATTGCGGACAGGCTGCATCTGTCTGAAGGTACGGTTCGCAACCATATCAGTTCCATATTTTCCAAACTGGATGTCTCAGATCGTACCCATGCGGCGATTATTGCCATCCGGCATGGATTGGATTGAGCATAATCTGAACTGCAACTCCAACCATTAATCCTTAAATTTAAAATTGTCCCTGGTTTAAGCGGAAGACTACCTGGCAGCGATTTTTGATTCACATGGTGCCTCACCTTTGATCCTGGCCACCGGACGGGCCGTGTTGACCTTTGGCGGTCACCTGGGCCGCGATGATGTTCTGACTCCCACGGGACTGAAAGAGTTGGCAGCGAGCGGCAGGTTAAGGTATGTGATCGACGACGGCAACCTGTGGGAAAAGCCCGCCATCCAAACCTGGGTGACGGCAAACTGAAGTGTGGCACAGGTGCCCGACGCAGGAACATCTGCAAACGCTTCAATGAGTCCAACGATTTGTGGGTTGACCGTCAACTTCACAAAAGTGTCCCAAAGCCTGACTGAGGATCAGATGACAAAATTGACGGCTTATCGCAAAGAGATGCTGGGGAATCTGATGTACCCCAAGGGAGCTTACTTGTACTCCCAGCCTATCGCAATGCTGCAGATAACAAACACCGATTTCCTTATCAAATGAAGTCATCCACCGCAGCAGCAAAACGCGAGGCATGGATGACTTCATCTCCAGGCGGCAGCGGGCCCTGAAAATCAGTTCAGCATTACGCCCCATCCTGGTCAATAACCGGGATGGTTTTTTTTTGAGACAGCCTCCACCACGGAGAGTTCCAGGGCAACCGAATTTAAGAATTGGTCCCATTTTTTGTCACCTTTTTCCGTCAATGACATCTAACTTGGTAGAAAAGCAATCATATCAAAAGATGTTTACCAAAAAGGAGATTATGATGAAAATGAATGAATCTGGTATCGATCGGGGTGTTCGGGTCATTGTCGGACTGTTACTGGCCGGTTTGGATCTGTTTGGAGTCCTCTCTGGTTGGGTTGGAATCGTTGGCCTGGTGGTCGGGGTTGTCCTGGTTTTGACCGGCATTGTCGGCTTCTGCCCGATTTACGCAGCCCTCAAATTGCACACCAACAAGACGGCTTAGTTTTAAGCCAGGCCCGGGGATTTCAGCTCCATCCCCGGGTGATGATTGCCGGGGGCGAGAAGGGTTGGAAGTGATGGACCGGAAAGATTTTTATGCAAAACTGAGCAATGCTCCGCGCCCGGTGATTGTTGATCTTTGGGCGCCCTGGTGCGGTCCATGCCGCGCGATGGAACCTGCCTTTAAACAGGCGAGTCAAAAATATAGCGGGCAGGTGGATGTTTTAAAGATCAATGCGGATGAATCGCCGGATGTGCTAAAAGCCCTGGGGGTGATGGGCATTCCAACGGTGGTGGCTTTTGCAAAAGACAAAGAAATTTTACGGCGCACCGGGATGCAGTCGGCCAGTATGTTGGAGATCCTCTTTGATGCGGCCGTAAACCAGCGCAGGCCGGATATTATTCCGCCCGCCCCCAATGACCGGATCCTGCGGACGGCGGCGGGCATGATCCTGTTGTTGATGGGCCTGTTCGCGGGAGGGTCATGGTGGTTAATCGGCATTGGAGCGGTCCTGGTTTTCAGCGCTTTTTATGACCGCTGCCCCATTTACCGGGCGATCATTCCGCGGGTCAAGGCGATGTTTCGCCAGCCCAGGCAAGCCTGATCATCGCCGCACTCCGCCAGGCCCAATTTGCCGCGGCAGCGGCCGGTGTTGGCCGGGCGGGTGTATCTGGAAGAGATCCTTCCCGGCAATTGCCCCGACCCGGCTTATAATTTATAAGATGTGTTCTCATAAAATAGGCAGGTCGATCGTTTCGCAGGGCACGCAGGTCAAATCATAAATACGGGAGACACTCGAAGCCATGATCGAAATTGATATTCCCGGGCGCGCCAGTTTATCTATCGAACATCTCGTGCTTGATTACAATGGCACGATCGCCGTTGATGGAATCCCGCTTCCCGGCGTGCTTGAAATATTGATGGAATTGTCGCGGTCATTAAAAATCCATGTGATCACTGCGGATACGCACGGGACCGTTCGCAACCAGTTCAAACCTGAAGCCATTTCAATCCATGTCCTCGAAAAGGAAAACCAACCTCTCCAGAAAAAGGCCTTTATCACCCAATTGGGGGCGTCCAGAGTGGTTGCAATTGGGAATGGTTATAACGACCACCTCATGCTCCAGAAAGCTGCAATCGGAATCGCGGTTTTACAACAGGAGGGGCTTTCCTTGCAGGCGTTGCTAAACGCAGACTTGCTTTTTACCAGTATTGTTGACGCATTGGATTGTTTCAGAAATCCAATGCGAATCACTGCTTCGTTAAGACGATGATGGTCGCGTTTCGCCGTAGATTTTCAGGAGGACCAGCCCTTCGAGATTGAAACAAGCGGGATGCCAGCCTGATCGGAAGACAGCACTTTAAAAAACCGGGCTCTGTCTTGCCTTCCATTCAAGGCTCACCCGGGTGCCGTTGCCGGGTTGGGATTGAATTTTAAGTTCTTCCCCGATCAATGCCGCGCGTTCATACATGCGCGCCAGGCCAAAATGTTTTTCCATCAGAAGAGCGGGCAGGTCAATTTGCTGCCCGGCGGGGATATCTTTGCCGTCGTCGCTGATGTGCAGTTCCACCGTCTGCGTGCCAATTCAGAAAGCCTTTCCAATGCCGCTATGCATACAGCTTTGCGATATCTTCATCGGTGCGGTTGCCGTGAATCTCGATTCTGGCAAGTTCCGCTTCAATTTGCCTGTATTTAGCATCTGTCAGCTCCACATCCGCAGGCCCCAGGTTTTCCTGAATCCGCTCAGGGCTGCGCATGCCCGGGATGGGGACGATAAAGTCTTCCTTATGCAGCATCCAGGCCAGGGAAATCTGCGCGGGTGAAGCATTTTTTTTCATCGCGAAGGTATGCAGCAAATCCAGAAGGGGTTGGTTTGCCAGGATATTCTTGCGATTAAAAGGGTAGGATGATTCTGGAGGATGGTTGTATTTTTCTGCAAATTTAACCGGTGAAGGCGGTACAATATGAATGAAGGTAAGGGATTTGAAAATCCGGATTCACGAAAGGTGCAGCATGATCCTCCCCAAAGACCGCGACCCCCGCTTTATCACCCTCCGCCGCGGCGGGACGCTTACAGATCCAGACCACCGCCTGCTTGCATTGTGGGCGGCTGTGTGTGCAGAGCATGCCCTGCACCTCTTCGAGTCGGTGAAGCCTTTGGACGCGCGGCCGCGTTACGCAATTGAGCAGGCGCGGGCATGGGTGCGCGGCGAGATCACGATGCTCCAGTCTCGGGC
>Ga0073936_10005960_pt1 | contig 16244 bp, 14 predicted proteins | sample AliMusrvi5mmetaG_FD_87041 | JGI IMG/M metagenome (GOLD analysis project Ga0073936, IMG submission 87041) | Freshwater lake bacterial and archeal communities from Alinen Mustajarvi, Finland, to study Microbial Dark Matter (Phase II) - Alinen... | ecosystem: Environmental > Aquatic > Freshwater >... | reverse complement strand
GCGGGGGAGATGGCGGACGATCTAACAACCAATGACACGCCGATGACGGTAGGGGATTTCGAGGACAAGAACAAGCAGCGCTGGGCGGAGTATGAGCGCTTGGTGGATGGCATGGAAAAGGGCAAGCCGGCGGCGGATTCGGGGCAGTTGCCGCGGCGGTTTCGCGAGTTGTGTGTGGATTTGTCGCTGGCGGAATTCCGGATGTATGGGGAGCGGCTCACCGGGCAGCTCAACGCGCAGGTGATTCGGGGGTATGAGATGCTCTATCGGAACCGGCTGGCCGGTTGGGAAAAATTCGCCGAGTTTGTGGTGGCGAGGTTTCCGCAGATGGTGCGGAGGGAGTGGCGGCTGTTTTGGTTGTGCAACGCGGTGTTCTGGCTGCCGTTTTTCGCGGTGATGATTTCGGCGAGTTATGAATTCCAGTGGGTGCAGGCGATTCTCGGGGCCGATGGCATGGCAGCGATGGATCAGATGTACGGTGGCAAGGAGGATCAGATCGCGCATTTGAGGGCGGAGTACGGGTCGAACTTCATGATGTTCTGCCATTACATTCGGAACAATGTGGGTATCGACTTCAGGACTTTCGCCGGCGGCATGGCGGCGGGCCTGGGCACTTTGTTTTTCCTGTTTTTCAATGGCATCTTCATGGGCGCCGCGGCCGGCTATGTGAATCATGCGGGCAATCCCGAATCGTTCTGGACGTTTGTGAGTGGGCACTCTTCGTTTGAATTGTTAGGAATGGTGGTGGCCGGGATGGCGGGGATGCGCCTCGGGTTGGCGCTGTTGCACCCGGGCCGTTTGCCGCGGGTGCGGGCCTTGTCGGAGGCGGCCAAGCAGGCCTTGCCGTTGATTCTCGGGGCTGCGCTGATGACGGCGCTGGCGGCGCTGGTGGAGGGTTTCTGGTCGGCGCAATTGCTGCCATCCGGCTTGAAGTACGGAGTCGGGCTCGGTGGCTGGGCCTTGCACATTGCGTATTTCACGCTGGCGGGAAGGAGGGTGGCGGATGCGGCTTGACGAAGTGACGGCGGAAATCCGCCCGCGGGGTGATTGGGAGGCGGTGGATCTGGGCTTTGCGCTGGTGCGGCGCGATTTCTGGCGTTGTCTGGTGTTGTGGTGGCTGGCATTGGGCTTGCCGGTGCTGTTTGCCGGGTGGTGGTTGTGGGATGCGCCGGCGTTGTTCTTGATGTTGTTCTGGTGGTGCAAACCGGCGGGCTCGCGGATGGTGATGTTTCAATTGAGCCGGCGCTTGTTTGGCGAGCAGCCAAGCTGGCGGGCGATCGGCCGCGAACTGCCACGCGTGTGGTGGCGGCGGTTTTTCTATCGGTTTGTGTGGGCGCGCTTCTCGCCGTCGCTGCCGGTGACGCTGGCCGTGGGGGAGTTGGAAGGGTTGCGCGGAAAGGCCTACGCGCAGCGGGTCGCCCAAGTGGTGCGGCGCGGTGGTGGCGCGGTGGTGTGGACCTGGCTGGTGGCGGAGGTGGCCGCCGTGTGGTTTGGCATGGCGCTCTTCGGTCTGCTCTCAATGATGATTCCGGAGGGGCAGGACGCGCCGTGGACGCGCGCGCTGGAGGAGTGGAATGCCGCCAGCGGCCCGTTTGATATTCCGCTGCTGCTGATGCGCACGGTGGTGGTCTGCGTGATGGTGGCGATGTCACTGGCAGACGTGTTTCTAACCGGTGCGGGCTTCGGCTTGTACGTCAACACCCGGACGTGGATCGAAGGCTGGGATGTCGAATTGGCCTTCAAGCGGATGGCGGAGCGGCTGGGCAAGTCGGTGGGGATGCTGGCGCTGGCGGCTTGTCTGTTGCTGCCATCGCTTGGCCGTGCCGCGACGGAGCCGGAGCGCACGCCGCATGCGGTGATTGAGCAAGTGAAGGCGGAGAGGGAGTTCGTGGTACACAAGGTCAAGTACCGGGTGGCAAGGAACCAAGCGGTCTCGATGGGCTGGCTTGGCTCATTCCTCGCGAATTTGTTAAGTTGGGTGTTGTTGGCGGCGCTGGTGGCCCTGATTGTTGGATTCATCGCCTGGCTGTGGTTGAAGTACCGGCATCTGTTGTTACTGAGGGGTGCGGGGGACCAACCGGGGCGGGCCATGTCGGCGCGGGTGGTGATGGGATTGGAGGTGACGCCGGAATCCTTGCCGCTGGACATTCCCGGCACGGCTTGGAAGTTGTGGCAGCAGGGGCGGCGGCAGGAGGCATTGGGTTTGCTCTATCGCGGGGCGATTTACCGGTCGATCGAGCACGGGCGGGTCGAGATTGAGCCGGCCGATACCGAAGGGGACTGTCTGCGACGGGTGGAACAGACGGGGATGGCGGTCCACCCCGGGTATTTCCGCGGCTTGACCGGCGTGTGGATCGCGCTGGCCTATGCCGGAAGAGTGCCCGCGGATGCGGCGGTTGAGAGGTTGTGCCAGGAGTGGCCGTTCGTGGAAGGGAGGCCGGCATGACGCGGCTGTGGCGCTTGCTTCTCGGCTTGTTGTTAGTCGCCGCGAGCGGTTGCGGCGGTCAGTATGAGGAACGGGAAATCGGCTACAAGGGCCGGGCGCGGGTGAATCCCTGGCTGGCGGCGGAACGCTTCGCGCGGAGTTATGATTTCCAGGTTGAGTCGTTGGCGGCCTGGCGTGCGCCCGCGGCGGGGGACGCGGTGTGGTTTGTGCCAGCGTCGATCCTCAACAACGGGAGTTTCATCCGCCGCGTGGAGGCGTGGGCCAGGACCGGCGGGCATCTGGTGGTGTTGTTGGAACATGCCGCCGCGGAAACCAACGACTGGCAGACCCTGGATCCCGAGTTGTCGCCAGCGGCGACCTTGTTAGAAATGCTGGATCGCCTCGGCATCGAGGTGAAGGAAGACCCATCCGACGACCATGTCGCGGAGCCCGGCGTTGGGGAAATCACGCTTGAAAATGACGAGTTCGAGGTGGCTGCCAAGGCCCGCGCGACGGTGGCCATGCATGGCACCACGCCGGGCGTGTTCGCATCCACACGGGCGGGCCGGGGACGGGTGTCGGTGCTCACGGATGCGCGACCGTTGCGCAACCGCTGGATCGGCGAGCACCAACACGCGGAGTTTTTGTTAGCCCTGATGGGAGCGACCGAGCGTGAGGGAGCGGTTGTTTTCGTTAGAGGCAGCGGGCTTTCGTTCTGGGCCATGGTGCGCAGGCATTTGTGGCCGGTGTTATGTGGTCTGGCGCTGGTGTTGGCGCTGTGGCTGTGGAAGAATTTGAGCCGCTTCGGGCCGCTCGAAGCCGCGGCGGCGCCATCCGCGCCGCGCGGCTACGACCACCATCTGGAGGCGCTTGGCAATTTCCACTGGCGCCTCGACCGCGCCGCGGTCCTGCTGGCACCGCTGCGCGAGCAGATTCTGGAGCGCGGGCAGCGCCTCTGCATGCGCTCCGGACGGTTGGACGATGGATTGCTGCAATTGCTCGCGGCACGCTCGGGCCTGCCCAAGGAGCGGGTCGCGCGGGCCTTGGCGGATGCCGCCCCCGCTGATACACTCCTCGCAACCCGCATCGTCGCCGATCTTCAAGTCCTGCTCAAAGTTCTCACCTAACAACATTCCCAATGACTTCAGACCCCCACGCCCCTAGCGATCCGACCATTCCGACCGATCCGACCGAAGTGACCGATCCGACCGAAGTGACCGCGCCGGAAACGGCTGTGGTCAACAGTCTCGCCCGGCTCATCGCGCAGATGCGCGATGAGGTCCGTCAGGTGATCCTTGGCCAGGAAACGGTCATCGAGCAGGTGCTTGCCGCGTTTCTGGCGGGCGGGCATGTTTTGCTAGAGGGCAAGCCGGGCCTGGGCAAGACCCATCTGGTCACGACGCTGGCGCGGACCTTTGGCGGGGTTTCCGCGCGCATCCAGTTCACGCCGGATCTGATGCCGTCGGATGTGACCGGCTTCCGGATGTTTGACATGAAGAGCCAGACATTCCAGTTGCGCCGCGGGCCGGTGTTCACCCATCTTTTGTTAGCCGATGAGATCAACCGGGCGCCGGCCAAGACCCAGTCAGCCTTGTTAGAAGTGATGCAGGAGCGGCAGGTCACGATTGACGGCGAGACGTTGCGGCTGGAACCGCCGTTCATGACGTTGGCGACCCAAAACCCGGTGGAGCACGAGGGCACCTATCCGTTGCCCGAGGCGCAACTGGACCGCTTCATCATGAAAGTGCTCATCGATTATCCGCCGCGCGAGGCCGAGTGTGAGATTGTGTCGCGGGCGGCGGCCGAGAGTCCGGGGGAGACGGCTTGCATCGTGCGCACCGTGTGCGGGCCGGACGCCATCGTGGCTGCCCAGCAGGCCACCGCAGCGGTGCAAGTGGTGCCGGAGGTGGTCGCCTATGCGGTGGCCCTGGCGCAGGCGACGCGCGAGGCGCGGTCCATCGCGCTGGGTGCCGGCACCCGTGGCGCCATCAGCCTGGTGCGCATTGGCAAGGCGTTTGCCGCCTTGGATGGGCGGGGCTTTGTCATTCCGGACGACATCAAGCGTGCGGCGTTGCCGGTGCTGCGTCATCGGGTGCAACTCACGCCGGAAGTGGCCATCAGCGGCCAGGATGTTGATGAGGTGCTGCGGGCCATCGTCGCAACCGTGCCCGCGCCGAGGAGATGATTCAAGGAGCGCGGGCGTCCCGCCCGCGTGTCTGATAGATAGAGGATAGAGGGTTGAGGATGGAAGATCGAAGATGAAGATATGACACATCATTTACCACGCAAGGCATGAGTCCGACAATCCGACTGCTGGCTGTGGGATTGGGGTGGACGCTCGTTGGGATTCTGGCGGCGGCGGTTCCCGTTTGCGTGCTGCCGTGGTTGGTGTTAGGCGGTGTGGCGGGGGCCTTGGCGCTGGTCGACGGGGTGGTGGCATGGTGTTTTCCCAAGTTGGAAATCGAGCGGCGTTTGCCCGGTCGATTCGCGCAGGGAGAGGTCGGCGAGGTAAGGCTGATTCTGAAAAACGGCGGCGGGCAGGCGGCGGTGGTGGAAGTGTTTGACGGAATTCCGCAAGGTGCGGAGGCTCCGACGTTGCCCTGGTGCGGGGTGGTGCCGGCGCGGCGGGAGTTGCGGGTGTTTCATCCGGTGCGCCTGTTGCAGCGCGGCGAAACGGTCTTCGGCCGGGTGCAGGTGCGGCGCCGCTCGCCCTGCGGGCTGTGGTTGCGCTCGTCCATGCACCTGGGTGACCAGACGGTTCGCGTCTATCCGAACTATGAGCCGGTGGTGCGCTATGCACTGCTGGCGATGCAGCACCGCGACAGTCCGCTGGGCATCGTGCGGCGGGCCCGCGCGGGCACCAGCCGGGATTTCCATCAACTCCGCGACTACCGCGACGGCGACCCGCTGGCACAAATCGATTGGAAGGCCACCTCGCGGCGCCAGATGCTCATCAGCCGTGACTTCCAGGAGCAACGCAACCAGGCGGTGGTGTTTTTGCTAGACACGGGCCGCCGGATGCGGGCGATGGACGGCGACCTGCCGCAGTTCGATCACGCGCTGAACGCGATTCTGTTAGTTTCACATGTGGCCCTGAAGCAGGGCGACCAGGTCTCGGTCAAGTCGTTTGGCGGGACCGACCGCTGGTTGCCGCCGGTGAAAGGGGCGCACGCGATGCCGGTGTTGTTGAATCATCTTTACGACTATCAAACGACGGTGGCTCCCAGCGATTTCGCCGGCGCGGTGGAGCAATTGATGGCCCGTCAACGCAGGCGCGCGCTGGTGATCGTGTTGACCAACCTGCGCGGCGAGGACGGCAAGGAACTGGTGCCGTCCTTGCAGGTGCTACAGTCCAAGCATCTGGTGTTGCTTGCCAGTTTGCGCGAGCGCACGGTGGAGGAGGCGCGGGCGAGACCGGTCGATTCGTTCGGCGGCGCCTTGAAGTTTCTGGCCGCGGATCGTTATGTTAGCGAACGTCTCGAGATCCTTGCCGGCTTGGGCGCGCGCGGCATTCTAACACTCGACACCACCGCCCCGCAACTCGCCGTGGCCCTCGCCAACCGCTACCTCGACATCAAGGCGGCGGGGAGGTTGTGAGGCGGGGGTCGGCAGCGGAGACCGCGCGGAGTTCGGGAGTTGCCGCCCTACCCTAACACATCATCCATTGCCGCAATGAGATCCCCCATGGTGGCCGCGGTCTCGTTGCCCATGTTGGAAATGCGGAAGGTGAGGCCTTTGATTTTCCCATAGCCGCCGTTGATGATATAGCCGTGCTTGGACTTGAGGTTCTTGATGAACGCCGCCTGATCGAAATCCGCCGGCTTGCTGAAACATGTTAGGGAAACCGATTGATAACCGGCAGGGGCGAAATTGGGGAAACCATGACGTGCGCCCCAGGCGTGGATCAGGGCGTTGTTGGCGGCATGGCGGGCGTAGCGCTGAGCCAGTCCTTCCGCGGCGATGGTGCCGAGGATGTGTTGCAGGCCGAAGATCAGTGAAATCGCCGGCGTGGACGGGGTGTTGTTTTTCTCCGCGTTCTTGGCAAACTCGATGAAGTCAAAATAGTAGCCCCGGTTGGGCAGGCTCTTGGCACGCTCCAGCGCCGCTTCCGAACAGAAGAACACCGTCAGGCCCGGCGGCAGCGCCAGTGCCTTTTGCACCCCGGCCAGCAGGACATCGATGCCAAGCGAGTCCATGGCGATGGGCACGGCTGAAAACGAGGACACGGAATCGACGACGAAGATCACACCGGGGCATGCCTTGACCACCTTGGCGATGGCGGGCAGATCGTTCATCACCCCGGTGGAGGTTTCGTTGTGGATCAGCGTGACAAGATCGAAGCCGCCTTCGCTGAGTTTGGCGCGGACGGCTTCCGGGTTGATCGCCTCACCCCACTCGACCTGGATCTTGTCGGCGGCGAGGCCCATTTTCTGGGCGACATCGAACCACTTGTCGGAGAAGGCCCCGCAGCACAGGGTGAGGACCTTCTTCGCGCAGAGGTTGCGCAGGGCCGCCTCCATCACGCCCCAGGCGGAGGAGGTCGAGAGAAAGGCCGGGCGGGTGGTGCCGGCAAGTTGTTGCAGCCCGGGTTGGGTCGACGCGTATAACACTTCAAACTCACCGCCGCGATGCCCGATCATCGGATGGCTCATGGCGGCGAAGGTTGCCGTGGAAACATTGATCGGGCCGGGGATGTATAGTTTGGACATGGCGGGGCAGGGGTCAGTTATCGGTTATTTGCTATCTGCTATCTGCTATCTGCTATCTGCTATCTTCGGCCCTCCGTCAGGGAAGCAAGTTATAGGATTCGAGCAGTTGGGCCAGGGTGGCGGCCTGGGCCGGGGCCAGCGGCGCGAGCGGCAGTCGCAGATCGGCACGGCAATGGCCTTGGAGGGCCACGGCGGACTTGATCGGCACCGGATTCACATCCAGCGTCATCAAGCCGCGCAGCAGCGGATAGTATTGCTTGTGAATGACGAGAGCCTCGTCGAAGGAGCCATTGAGGCAGGCCCGCACCAGGCGGGCGATGACATCGGGAATGAGGTTGGAGGCGACCGAAACCAAACCGGTGGCACCACAGGCGATGAATGGCAGGGTGAGCGGATCGTCGCCACAAAGGATGGCGAAATCCTCCGGCAGTTCCTGCCGCAGTTGGTTGACACGATCCACCGAGCCACCCGCTTCCTTGATGGCGCAAATGTTAGGGCAGGCCGCGGCGAGGCGGGCCACGGTTTGCGGAGCGATTTCGATGACCGAGCGGCCCGGCACGCTGTAGAGCATGAGCGGCAGCGCGGTGGCCTCCGCGATCGCCTTGAAATGCAGGTAGAGACCTTCTTGTGAGGGTTTGTTATAGTACGGGCAGACTTGTAGCGAACCGTTGGCACCGAGGGCCTCGGCAGCGACTGTCAGTTCGATCGCTTCGGCCGTTGAGTTGGAACCGGTCCCTGCCACAACCTGGCAGCGGCCGGCGGCAAACTCGACCGCCAGACGGATCACCTCGATATGTTCATCGGTGTCGAGGGTGGGCGATTCCCCGGTGGTGCCACAGGGGACGATGCCGTCCACGCCGCCGGCGATTTGCCGTTCGACGAGCGCTTGCAAGGCGGAGACATCCACGGCGCCGTCGCGAAACGGCGTGATAAGGGCGGTATAGCTGCCTGAAAATTGCATGGCGGGCGGATCATGAACGATCCGGGTCGTTCATCCAAGCGGTATTTTAGAGGTCGATTTCCCCCTCGAACACAAAATCGGCCGGGCCGGTAAGCGTCACATTCTTGAACGACTGGTCGCCGCGTTTTTCAAAACCGATTTCCAAGGTGTGGCCGCCCTCCACATCCACCCGGATCGGGCTTGGCGCGGCGGTGAGCAGGTGATGGACCAACGCGCAGGCGACCATGCCGGTGCCGCAGGCGAGCGTTTCGTCCTCGACGCCACGCTCGAACGTGCGGATGACAATGTGGTCGGGTGCCAACACCGCAGCGAAATTCGCATTGGTGCCTGCCGGAGCGAAGGCCGGATGTTGGCGGATGGCCGCGCCGTGGGTGAAGACATCGAACACATCCAGCGCCTCCGGACTTGCCAAGAAGGCGACCACGTGCGGCACTCCGGTGTTAACAAAGTGCAGGGCGGCATCAACTCCGGCAACCGTGGCTTGGGTGTCGAGCTTGAGGTCCTTCGGTTCGGACATGGCGATGCGGACGTTGTCACCGATCATCTCGGCTGTTAGAGTGCCGACCATGGTCTCGAAGCTGACCCGCTCGCGCAACGTCTCGCCGAGGTGGGCGGTGAAGCGCCCGAAGCAGCGCGCGCCATTGCCGCACATCTCCGCTTCATAGCCGTCCGCATTGTAATAGCGGAAGCGGAAGTCCGCCCCCGCGCGTGCCGGTTCCACGGCTAACAAACCATCCGCGCCAATGCCGCGATTGCGGTCGCACAGCGCGGCAATCGTGTCCGCGTCCAACGCGGCGCTGAGTGCGAGGTCGCGATTATCGACGATAATGAAATCATTGCCGGCGCCGTTCATTTTGAAAAAGTGGAGGAGCATGGGGGAATATGGGGTTGGAGTGGTTGGTTGTTGGTTGGCTGTTAGCGGGGTTTTTCAATCACCGCGTAGGCGTTGTGATTGTGGATCGACTCGTGGTTGTCCGCCTCGACGCGATACCAGGTGATGGTGGCGTGGGCGTTGGAGCGGGAGGCGACGTTGCGGACGAGATCCTCGACGAACACCGGATTGTCGTAGGCACGCTCGGTGACGGCCTTTTCATCGGTGCGCTTGAGGATGCTGAACAGTTCGCAACTGGCGGAGCGCTCGACCAGCGCGATGAGGTCTTCGATCCAGATCGGCTTGCTGGAACGCACCGCGTAAGTGACCAGCCCGCGCTGGTTGTGGGCACCGCGCTCGCTGATCGCCTTGGAACAGGGACACAGCGTGGTCACCGGCACGATCACGGTGACCACAAAATCCGTGGCTCCCCCGGCCGCGGCCTCCACTTCAAAGCGGACCTCATAATCCACCAGGCCGATGATGCCTGAAACGGGCGCGGGTTTTGATAGGAAAAACGGGAATTGAATCTCGACGTGGGCCTTGCGTGCCTCCAACCGTTTGAGCAGATCCTGCGGCAGCGCCAGGATCGAGTGCACATCGAGGCAACCGCCGTGCGAGTGGAGCGCCTCGACAAAGCGGCTCATGTGGGTGCCCTTGAAATGCGCGGGCAAATCCACGGCCAACGACACGGTGGCGACGGTGCGCTGGACGCTGCCGCCCTTGTCGCGCACCTCGACCGGAAAGCGCAAGCCCTTGACGCCCACGCGGTCGATTGGCAGGCAGCGGTCGTCCCGTTCGTTCTGAGTGTCCTTGAGTTCCTGCATGGTGGGGCAAGCAAAAAGGAGCCGGTCCGTGGGTGCGGACTGGCTCCTTGCGGAAGGAGGTGATGCCGCCGCCGCTTAGGGCAACAGACTGATGGCGCGGGATTGCTTGATGGCGCAGGTGATCCGGCGATGCAGCTTGGCGGAAACGCCGGTCACGCGGCGAGGCAGGATCTTGCCCGTCTCGCTGGTGAACTTGCAGAGCAGTTCCGGATTGGTATGCACGACCTGATCGGCCGGGATGTCATGCCGGCGGCATGGCATTTTGCGGTTGGCCTTGCGAAAGGCGATACGACGTTCAACGGTTTTTGGCTCGGGCATGGTGGAGATTAGCGGAGTTCGCGGTGAAGGGTGCGTTTTTTGAGGAAGTGGTTGAACTTCACTTTTTCAAGGCGGCCCGGCGTGCGCAGGCTCTTTTTGTTGCGCGTGGTGACGTAACGGGAGGTCGGCGTGCCTGCGGCCTTGGCCTCAGTGCATTCTAGGATGATGATGTCGCGTGGCATGGGTGGAAACTGGGGAGGGCAAAACTAGGTCAATCTTCTTCGTCGTCAAGCAAAACCGTTTCAGAATCTTCTTCTTCGATCAAATTCCCGCCGCTGAAGCCGACTTCATTGGAAGGCCGGAAGCGCCGGTTGCCGTATTCCTTCTCCCATTGGGACTGGCATTCCACGGTGAGGCGGGCAAACGGAATGGCCTCCAGACGGGCCTGCGGGATCTTGCGGTTGGACATTTCACAAAGGCCGTAAATGCCCTTTTGGATGCGCCGCAGGGCTTGGTCGATTTCATACAGCGCGTCCTGTTCCTTGGCGAGGACGGAGAGCGCGAAATCGCGGTCATAGGCATCGCTGCCGGCGTCGCCTTGGTGCATGCCGCTGCCGGAGGCCTCACTGCCTTCCGGCGCGTTGCGGATGGTGTCGCGGGTCATGCCGGAGAGGGCATCGACCAGATCGTCCCTGAGGTCGAGCAGGCGTTGGCGTTGTTTTTGGATGAAGGCGGGGCTGTGGGAGGCATTGTTGGAGGCGGGTGCGAGAGCCTCGGCGGCAACCGTGGTCGGCTTGGGCGGCACAAACGGCGGCCGGACGGGAGGAGGCGGCACCGGGAAATCCACCAGCGAGGAACGCCTCACCACCGGTTTCTTGGCGGCATCCTCATGCGTGCGGTCGCGCTTCGACTCCACCTTTTCGGGCTTGTGGGGTTGGGCATCGGCCACTCCATTGATGATTTTTCTCTTATTGGAAGACTTCGCGGGCTGCGTGGTCGGGGCTTCCTGGCTTGGGGCGACTTTGGCTTTCTTGGTCACTGCCTCAAGAGCCTCGGGCGAGACCTTGCCCTTCTTGAGAACCGCTTTGTCGGCGGCTTTCGCGGCTGGCTGTGCCGGACTCGCTTTTCTCACCGTCGCGGCCACCTTGGCTTTCGCGGCAGGAGCCTTGGCCACCGTGGCTGCGGTTTTCCCTTTCCGGGAATCGGCTTTCGCTGCCTTGGGAGCCGGGTTGGCAGGCTTTGGAGTGGCCTTTGCAGTGGCCTTCGGAGTGGCCTTTGCAGTGGCCTTCGGAGTGGCCTTCGGAGTGGCTTTTGGAGTGGCCTTCGGAGTGGCCTTTGGAGTGGCCTTTGGAGTGGCCTTGGCCGGCTTGGTGGCCGGTTTGACTTGTTTGGAAGCGGTCTTGGGCGGCTTGGGGGCTGGCTTGACTTGTTTGGGAGACGTCTTTGGCGCCTTGGGGTTCGGCTTGATATGCGTGGGAGGGGGCTGTGCCGGCTTGGCGGCCGGCTTGACTTTCTTGAGAGGAGCCTTACCCGCCTTGGGATTTGCCTTGAGCGGCTTGGCAGTGCCCTTCTTCAGCACTGCCTTGGCAGGCGCGGAAGCCTTTCCAGCCGCTTTGGCCGGAACCGCTCTAGCAGATTTTCCGGTTGCCGGATCGGCCTTCTTCGGCGCTGGGGCGCTCGCACGTGTGGCGGCGGCGTGCCGCGGGCTCTTCACGGAGGCAGCGGGGTGGGTGGAATGGGGCGCGGGCATGTCGCGGGTAGTTGGTGGTTGGAATTCTTCCGGTGTCGGCAGGGGCGCGAAATCGCCACACCAGCAAACGGGCGCGGTGAGGTAGCCCCTCTTCCGGCTACCAGCAAGCAGAAAATTTAGTTCTCGCGAAAATAACTCTTTTGCGGCGATTTAGCCAGCGGGCTTGAATTCCCCGCACACTCCTCCTACGCTGCCGCTTTGCCATGCAGTTAAGCGCGATCATCGAAGCCTTGCTTTTTGCCTCCCAAGCCCCTCTAACGGTCGAGGAACTCGCCCGTCTGGTGCGGGCTCGCGTCGCCGAGGCCGAAGACGGCCGCGCCCGCGAAATCGAGGAGGATAAGCAGCCGCCGGCCCTGCCGGAGTGGCTGATCCAATTGGCCGCAACCACTCCCGAGGACGTTTCTGCGGCGTTGCTCAAACTCAACCAGGCCTACGACGACAGTCAGCGTGCTTTCACCCTCAGCGAGCGTTCCCATGGCTGGACGATCCTCACCCGGCCTGAGCATGGCGATTTTGTTCGCCAGTTGTTTCCGGGCCGCAAGCCGGAGCGCTTCAGCGGCCCTGCCATGGAGACGCTGGCCATCATCGCCTACCGCCAGCCCATTACCAAAGCCGCCATCGAGGCGGTCCGCGGTGTCGCCTGCGATGGCATGATCCAGAAACTCCTCGATCGGGAGCTGATCCGCATCGGCGGCCGCGCCGAACTGCCGGGGCGCCCGTTGCTCTACGAAACCACCGACCTGTTCTTCGAGCACTTCGGCATCCGCTCCATCGACGACCTGCCCAACTCCTCCGAACTGCGCAAAGTCAAACTGCCCGAACCCCCAGCCGCGCCAACCGTCGGCGAGGTCGAGCAGCAACTGGCCCTCAGCGCCGTCGGCAGCCCCGCTCCGTCCCCCTCGAACCCCGCCTGATCCCAACCCGTGAACCTGGACCACCTCCGCAATCAGATAGACGAGATCGACATGGGCTTGTTAGATCTGTTGTCCCGCCGCGCCGAACTCGTGCATCAGGTCGGGCTCATCAAGAAGCACGAGGGCCTGCAAATCTACGCCCCGGAGCGCGAGGAAACCCTGCTGCGCAAACTGATCGAAATGAACCGCGGCCGGATGCCGGAAGTCTCCATCCGGGCGATTTATCGCGAGATCATGTCGGCCGCGCTGGCCCTTGAGGATGATTTGAAGATCGCCTATCTCGGGCCGGAAGGCACTTGGACCCATCAGGCGGCCATCAAGAAATTCGGCCACTCGGTGAGCTACGCCGCGCAGCCGAACTTTGCCGATGTGTTCGATCAGGTGGCACGCCGCCGGGTGACCTACGGCGTGGTGCCGATCGAAAACTCCACCGAAGGGGCCGTCTCCCACACGCTGGATTTGTTTGTGGATTCGCCGCTGCACATTTGTGCCCAAATCCTGCTGCGCATCGAGAACGGCCTGATGGCGGCCATCCCCCGCGAGCAAATCAAAACCCTCTACTCCCACCCGCAGGTGTTCGGCCAATGCCGCGCCTGGATATTGAAGAACTTCCCGCTTGCCGAACTCGTCGAGGTGTCTTCCACCACCAAGGCCGCGCAACTCGCCCGCGAGCATGCCGACCAGGGGGCCGCCGCGCTCGGTGGCGTGCTCGCAGCGGATTTGTACGGGCTCACGCTGCTGGAGGAATCCATTCAGGATCGCGCCACCAACACCACCCGCTTCCTCGTCATCGGTGAGAAAACCTGCCCGCCCACCGGAACCGACCGCACCTCGATCCTGTTTGCCATTCACGACCGCCCCGGCTCGCTGGTCAACGCCCTGCGCGCCTTCGATCAATTCCAAATCAACATGTCCAAGATCGAGTCCCGCCCGTCCAAGCGCAAGGACTGGGAATACATCTTCTATGTCGATCTGGCCGGTCACTGTGCCGATCCCAAGGTCGCCGACGCCTTAACCGAACTCGGCAGGCACTGCTCCTTCGTCAAACTCCTCGGCTCCTATCCGGATACCGGCGAATGATGCCCACTTTTGCCTCCCGCCCTTTGCAATCCGGATGTGGTGTGCTAGGCTGCGCCGATGAACTTCCATTGTTCGACAGTGCTTGGCGTGCTGTTCTTCCTGGGATGGACGGGCTGCTGTGACGCGGTTATTTTGTTAGAATCGGGCGATCCCGCGTTTCACACCACCACGCCGGGTGATAACTCCGGGTGGCAGTATGAGGGGAAGTTTCTCTGGGCCCTGGGAACCCCTATCTCCCCGCATTTCTTCATCACCGCCAAACACATTGGGGGAAACGAACTCGGAGGCGACATTTTCTACTTCCACGGCGACAGTTACACGACGATCGGGTGTAAGGACTGTTCGGGGACCGATCTGCGGATTTGGGAAGTGGACCCTTCCAAACCGTTCCCGGATTATGCCCCCCTTTCCAGTGGGGTGGGGGACGCCGGCGCCACGACGACGGTGATCGGGCGGGGCACCCGGCGTGCCGATGAAGTCGTGGTGCTCGGCGAATCGAAAGGCTGGATATTGGGAATCAGTGACCAAGGCGAGCGCTGGGGGAAAAACACGGTGGTGGATGTGATTTCCGACCCAACTTACGGAAAGCTCCTGCATTGCACTTTCGACAATCCCGGCATCGCCGGTGAATGCATGCTTTCGACGGGCGATTCGGGAGGCGGCATGTTCGTGTTAGAAGACGGTCTCTGGCGGCTCGCCGGCATCAACCTAGCGGCGGATAGCACGTTCCGGGTCGGTCCAACGGGAACCCAGTTCTTTGCGGCGATCTATGATGAGGGTGGCTTGGAGTATTTTGATGATCCGAATTGGATTCCCGTCGATGATGAGCAGCAGAACATTCCCGCCAACTTCTATGGTTCGCAAATCGCGCCGAAGTCGACGCGCGATTGGATCAAGGGTTTCGCGTCAGAGACGGATGCGCTGGCAGCGGAAAGCTACAGTGCCTGGCAACGGCTCTACTTCACGCCGGCGGAGATCGCCACGCCGGAGACGAGCGGACCACTGGCGGACTTCGATGGCGACGGCATCAGCAATCTGCTGGAGTTCGCCTTGAATCTGGACCCGACGTTCAGCGAGCATGCGACCATGATTCCTGACACCGGATTGCGCGGTCTGCCGACCGTGGGCTTGGCAAGCAACGGCGGGGGCGAGAGTCTCAGCCTGGAATTTGTCCGCAGGACCAGTGGCAGCGGTTCGGGCCTGACTTACACCGCGGAATTCTCCTCCGATCTGCAGACCTGGCAGGCGGTCGGTACCGAAACTGTCACCGCCATCAACCCGCGCTGGGAACGGGTTATAGTCACGGATTCCCTAACAACCATGGACACGCCGCAGCGCTTCGGCCGGGTGAGAGTGACTCTTGCGGAATGAATCGCATCGGAAGAATCCACGCCGGCCGAAGCCGAAACTTCATCACGCGGATGATCCTTGAAGCCGAAAACCGAAGCTTGAATGGCGATTTCGGTTAGAAAACCACGGATTACACGGATTACACGGATTAAAATAGGATCCATTTGTAACTTCTCCGAAGTTGCAACTGGTGAGAGAATCCATACCAAAAAATCCGTGTAATCCGTGTAATCCGTGTAATCCGTGTAATCCGTGTAATCCGTGTAATCCGTGGTTAAAAAACGTCTCTGCAATCCTTGCCATTTTCCTTTTTAGGGTAACGGGATCCGCTGGGAATGCGGCGCGGCCGGAGGGATCGGGTTCAGTGTGTCACAGCGACACGCATGAAACGACGGAGTGCGGAAGTCATGTTCATCGTGTCGCGGATCTCCACTGTCTTCAGGCCATCGCTGCCGTCCGTCTCGCTCACGAAACCGACACCGGTGAAGGCAGCGCCATTGGTGCTGGTGGCAACCGTTGTCCAAGGTCCGGCGGGGCTGTCTGCACATTCCACTTGCAGCGTGATGTCGTTGCGTGCCGGGTCCCGGGTGAAGACGAGAGCCAAGAATTCGCCTTCGGTGTAGGTATGGGTTTGGGCGGGCGGCAGGGATTTGACGCCACAGGATCCCGGGGTGATGACAAGGCCGTATTTCAACAGATTGGGGATACCATCGTGGTCGGGCGTGGCGGTGTCGGCACCGTCGCCGCTGTTGCTCGTGCTGCCGTAGTAGGTCTGACGCCAGGTTTCTATGGGCGGCGTGTAGGTGTTGATCGCGAAGGCCGCCGTGGCGGTGATATTGGCCGTCACGTTCAGGTCCGTGCGCGCCGCAGTCGGGTACGAGTCACTCCAGCTTACGAAATGGTAGCCGCTCGCAGGCGTCGCCGTCACCAGGCCGCCGTTCGCCCCGTGGCTCACCGTCTGCGGGCTGTCACCCGCGATTGAGCCGTTCGGTCCCGCCGTGTAGGCCAGCGTGTAGGTGTTGATCGCGAAGGCCGCCGTGGCGGTGATATTGGCCGTCACGTTCAGGTCCGTGCGCGCCGCGGTCGGGTACGAGTCACT
>Ga0073936_10005959_pt1 | contig 16247 bp, 15 predicted proteins | sample AliMusrvi5mmetaG_FD_87041 | JGI IMG/M metagenome (GOLD analysis project Ga0073936, IMG submission 87041) | Freshwater lake bacterial and archeal communities from Alinen Mustajarvi, Finland, to study Microbial Dark Matter (Phase II) - Alinen... | ecosystem: Environmental > Aquatic > Freshwater >... | reverse complement strand
GGACGAAACTTGGCGAAAAATTCGCTAAATACAGTTACAGCGCGGCCCGCAGCGCGGCCGTGAAACACGTCGCCATCCTCTTCTTCCAAGAAAGGCATCCTCGTGGCGATCGGCCAACCGTCTTTCTCGATTTCTTGCACTGTATAGCCGTGTCGCCGACTTAGATGCGACCCCCCCACGCCCAAGACTGTCTCAAACCGATTATCCGCAAACAAATCATGAATCAACCAATAGGACGGTCCGTAGTCGGACCGTGCCGTCGTGATATAGGCGACCTTGATAGTCATCGCGTATCCGCTCCAGGAACGACAACTCCTTGAATGGCAACGTCCGCCGTGCCCCCGCTCATCGTCGAGACAACGGCCGTGCATACCGGCTCACTTCTTGGCTTCATCCGTTCCAATACCTGTTGCGGGATTGTTCTTACCTGTCGACGCAATATCTTGCAACCTCTGGGCGGCAATGGCATTGCCGGGATTCAGCTGGATCGCCCTTCTCCAGTGCTCACAAGCCCCCTGCACATCGCTTTTCCGCTGGAGCGCATCTCCCATAGCTTCATGCGCGAAATCAAAGTGCGGGTACAAGTCTAGGACATGTCTAAAATCAGCAATTGCTTGATCCACGCTGTATTTCCTGAGATTTGGATTGTTTCGAAAATTCAAGTCTACAATGGCGCGTTCGCGAAGTTCCGACAAGTACTCAGCGTCGAACTCCGGACTCCTGATGACGCTATCATGCAGGCTGGTCAATGGATTGAAATCACCCAACTGAATGTAACCGTCCCGCAGTGCCGTGTTGTACATCTCGGTATGAGGTAACGGGGTTGCAATGAAGAAGAACGTCCAATCGAGTTCCAGACTCTTGGCGAACTCTACTGTCTGGCAGAGAGTGTCCTTAGTCTCACCGGGATAGCCAAGAATGAAGAACCCCTTGGCCAGCATTCCATTGTTCCGGATCGCTTTGACAAGCCCCGGGACACGCTTGAGATCGACCGGCTTGCGCATCAGTTTGCTGACCACAAATTGGCTTCCGCTCTCCACGCCAAGAGTCACCGAATAGCACCCCGACTGCGCCATGGAGGCCAGGAGGTCCTCGTCCAGGCTTGAAACTGCCATGCCTGTGGGCACAGTCCAAGTTATCCCGTAGCGGCGCGCCTTCAGGCCACTGAATATTTCCATGGCGCGTCCTTTGTCTGCGGTAAGATTGTCATCCTCAAAGTGAATCTCCCTGACCCCATACCTGTTGACCAAGACATCGATTTCCGCCAGAACGTTTCCGGCTGACCGTCGTCTCTGTGCCGCCCCCCAATGATTCCCAAGCGCGCAGAAGGTGCACTTGAAAGGGCATCCGCGCGAGGTGATTACTTGCGTGAATGGCCTATTCATGAATCGGTCGTGGGCATATCCAAGATCGAGGTATCTGCTCATCCCCACAGAATCGCGATCAGGGAACGGAAGAGAGTCAAGGTTCTCGATGTAGATAGTCTTATCAGTCTTGCAGATGGCATTTTCCGTGCGGTAGCACAACCCATCGACCCTCTCAGTCCCACGGCCGGTTTGAATAGCCAAAATGAGGGATGGGAAGCTCGCCTCCCCTTCACCGATAATGATGAAGTCTATGGCCCCTTCGGCAGCCATCATCTCGCGACAAGCGGCTCCCGCATGCGGCCCACCGACCACCGTTGGAGTTTGAGGAAAGATCTTCTTTGACAGTCTGCAGATGTTCTTGGCGTCAAAATCCTTGGCCGAGAAGATACAACTGACTCCAACTATGTCGGGATGCCACTCCCGAATTTTGGCCGATATTTCTTCATCTGAGAGTCCGTATCGCAACATTCCACCTTCATAAGCGCGTTCACCTTTATCAATTCCCTCGATGAGACAATCCAATATTGCCACTTCATACCCTATCGCCTTCAGAACGGCGGCGAGATATCCCAAGCCGAGCGGGAAGAATGGGCTCACGCGCATCTTGGATGCGGAGTATTCTTTCGGACGTGTCACGGGCGGGTCAACCAAGAGTATCCGTTTTATTTCATGCATATGCCGATCCATTCCTGAAAGTGCTCAATCAACATGATCTCAGTTGACCTTGGTCACCCAACTAGGCGCAGATCATTATCCCCAACCGGTGACCCCGCCTGAACCGCACGGCGAAGGACTTTGCCTGTGAGGCAGGTCGCTGCTTCAGGCGGAAGGCCATGCAAACCGCAGCGCAGCGACTCCATGTCTTCGTCAACGAGCATGTGGCCCGCCGGAAAATCCCTGGCGTAAAGCAGCGTCCGCAGCACAGCCGCACGTGTACCCATCTCACTCGACGCGGGCGCTTTCACGCCTGTTCCCAACATCGACTCAACCTTGCGGACCGTACGGACCAACTCGGCGAATTCATCCGGCTCGGACGATGCCGAATGATCCGGCCCCGGCAACGCATGGTCCAGGGTGATATGTTTCTCCAAGATGTCCATGCCCAAACCGACGGCAGCCGTGGCCGCAAGAGAGTTCATGGTATGATCGGACAGTCCTACAGGCACATCAAACTCCCGCCTCAACGTAGTCAGACAACGGAGGTTCATTTCCTCTTCCGGCGCCGGGTAGGCGCTCACGCAGTGCAGGAGCGCAAGTGGGACTGTGGCGCGGGAATGGATCGCCTCCACAGCACGCCGCACATCCTCAAGCGTGCCCATTCCGGTGGAAAGGATGAGCGGTTTGCCAAGCCCACCGAGTTGCCGTAGAAATGGCAGGTTGGTGAGTTCTGCGGAGCCAATCTTGACCGCCGGAACACCCAACGTGCAGAGAAACCTTGCGCTTTCGATCTCATCAGCGGTGCTCAGAAAGACAAGCCCTCGCTCCTCAGCATGCTGCTTTAACTCACCATGCCATTCGAAACGTAACTCCAAAGGCTTTATCAAGGCAAACTGATCGCTTTCGTCCGGGCACTGAACCTGCTGGTAATGGGCTTTTCTGGCGCCGGGTTTAACAACCTTTTCGGTGATCCAAGTCTGGAACTTGACAGCATCCGCGCCCGCATTGGCGGCGGCGTCTACGAGGTCATGTGCCAGTTTCAACTGGCCGTTATGATTCACGCCGGCCTCAGCTATTATGAAACAGGGTTGGCCGATTCCGATTTCGCGTCCATCAATGACAAGCCGGCTCATGGTTGTCCCCTGGAGCAAAATAGGCGTTCCGCGGTCCAAAGATCCAGCGGTGTGTCGATATCAAGAGAGCGTTCTTCGGGCATCACGTATCCGTACATCTCCTCACCGTAGAACGTTCGAGTTTCAAGAATGACTTTCCGCCTCGTCAGATAAAGCGCCCCATTCTCGACATGCGCCTCCGGCAAATCCTGTCGCCTGGGGTATCTTCTTTGCAGTTCCCGCCAGTCGGAACTCAGAAAACCTGTCAACAGGCCGTTCTCCGCACACTTCAAGGTTGAAAAGGGATGAACCCTTGCCGCGCATATACCTAGCACCGTGTCGGCGCCGGTAGTCCGCGCTACCTCCACCGCACCGGCAATGTCTTCAGCCGTCCGCAAGGGCGACGTGGGTTGAAGCAGCAGAACATATTCCGGCCGATATTTTTCGTGGGCGTCCAACCACTGGATGGCGTGGATAACAGGATCAATACCCGGTGTGTTGTCTTGCGCTAATTCCGGCGGTCGGATGAAAGGGACATCTGCATCACACTCGCGAGAAATAAGGGCTATCTGCTCATCGTCGGTCGAAACCACCACCCGATCCAGGCATCCGCTTTCGCGCGCCGCCATGATTGACCAAGCGATCAAAGGTTTGCCATTCAGAGGGACAACGTTCTTCCGAGGAATACCCTTCGATCCGCCTCGGGCGGGTATCACAGCAAGAATCTTACAACTGGGTGGTAACGTTTTCAGATAGAATTCTCTCTGTTATGGTGTGATAAAGGGCTGGGCAGACTTCGTCCCCGTTGATTATGCATCACGTTTTGGCGGCCTAATAACCGCCTCAAAATAGTTCTGTCACACTATAACCACGCCGTTATGAGGCGTGACGACCCACAACACCTCACACAGTGACGTGGCTAGAAAAAGAAATCAATCCATTACTTCATCCCCGTCATGAGTTTGACGAGAGGATTGTCCAATACTGACATGGCGGTGTCACGGAGTTTCTTGGCGCGTTTCACACGGCCGAGAATAAATTCGGACTCCGCTTCAGAACCGTTAGCCTCCAGTGCGGTCTCGGCCTGCTGAAGCTCCGTCCCCAATACGTTCATCTTGTTCCGGACCATGGTCAACAATCCCTGGTGAAGCGCGGAGGCAATGTCATCCGCTGTCCGGTAATAGATTTTGCGATCCCCCGATTTCCAGGAGCGTCGCAGGAGGCCGAGAGTCTCAAGCTGGCGGGCGGCGATGCTGATCGCCGCCTTGCTCAGGCCAAGATCCGTGGCGATGTCTTCCAGCGAACGTTCGGTCGGGGAGAGGTACAAATGCACCAGAATCTGGCCGACAATCCGGCCAAACCCGAGATCCTGGGTCGTTCGCCCCCCGGCTTCCGTCAATCGGTGCCGCACCATTTCTGTGGATTGAGTTGTGCTCATACGAGAATTTACAATTCTGTAAACAATCGAAAAGTTATAATACTCAGAGGTCTATGTCAAAACATTAGAGAATAATTGTTAACTTTTTTGAAAACAACAGCAGTAATTTCTCGACAAAGGAGCTGTATTATTAAATAAGGAGGCCATCGGGGAAAGATGGTTATGATCAAAGGTATTATTTTGGCGGGAGGATCCGGAACGAGGATGTTCCCATTGACCAAGGCGATCAGCAAGCAATTGCTTCCCATCTATGACAAACCCATGATCTATTACCCGTTGTCCGTCCTGATGTTGGCTGGAATCCGGGAGATCCTGATTATCAGCACCCCCCACGACCTTCCCTTGTTCAAGGAACTTCTGGGGGACGGCACCCAGATCGGGCTTGAGCTAAGTTATCGGGAACAGCCAAGGCCCGAGGGGCTCGCCCAGGCATTCATTATCGGGCGTGAGTTTGTCGGAACTAACCCTGTGGCCTTGATCCTCGGCGATAATGTATTTTACGGAGACCATTTCTCTTCTCTTTTAAAGGAATGTGCCAAGTTGGAAAAAGGGGCCCAGATTTTTGCCTATCCTGTGGCTGACCCGGAACGTTATGGAGTCGTTGAGTTCGACGAGGATGGCCGGGCGCTTTCGCTTGAGGAAAAGCCGGTAAAACCGAAGTCGAAATATGCCATTCCCGGGCTCTATTTTTATGACAACAGGGTTCTCGATATTGCCGCCAAACTTGCGCCGTCTCCCCGTGGGGAACTTGAGATCACGGATATCAACCTCGCCTACCTCAGGGCGGGTGAATTGAAAGTACATCCGCTGTGCCGGGGCTTTGCATGGCTGGACACAGGCACGCACGACTCCATGTTCCATGCCTCAAGTTTTGTGCAAACCATCCAATTGCGGCAGGGGTTTAAGATCGCCTGCATCGAGGAGATTGCCTACCTGCAGGGTTATATTTCACGGGATCAACTCAAGGCGATGGGGCAGACCATGTCCAAGAATGAATATGGCCAGTATCTTATGCACATCGCTGAGGAGTTTTAGTCATGGCCTTGCAGGTGATTCCCCAGACAATTCCTGAAGTCAAATTAATCATTCCAGATGTCTTTGGTGATCCACGTGGTTTTTTCCAGGAAACCTATAAAGAGGGGGCTTATCGCTCGGCTGGCATCACTCTCCCGTTTGTACAGGATAACTGGTCAAGATCGGCACGGGGCACTCTGCGTGGCCTCCATTACCAATGGCCTAACCCACAGGACAAACTGGTTTGGGTTGCCCGGGGAGAAATCTATGATATTGCTGTGGATATCCGTCGGAATTCGCCATCCTTCGGAAAATGGGTGGCCGCAGTCCTGTCGGAATCAAATCATCACCAGCTTTTCATTCCCGCCGGGTTTGCGCATGGATTCTGCGTGTTGAGTGATGAGGCCGATTTCATGTACAAGTGTAGCAACACCTATTCCCCTCCGGATGAGAAAGGCATTCTTTGGTCCGATCCAGCCTTGGATATACCCTGGCCCATCCGTACTCCTATCCTTTCTAAAAAGGATGCAAGCCTGCCCCTTTTATCCGGAAAGGCGAATCATGAATTGCCGGGATAATCCCTAGCAGTTCAAGATAAGCAGGATCCAGAGCGCTCCGATGCGAGACAATCCCGCAAAGCGGTTTCCCATGACGGAAGGGTGATGCCAAAAACCTTCTGCAGTTTGGCGCAGGACAAGACCGAGTAGGCGGGACGCCGGGCTGGAGTGGGGTAGTCAGCGGTGGTAATCGGCAATACGGGAAGTCCGGACGTTATAAAAGCCCTGGCAAATCCGCACCATGAAGTTTGGCCGGAACAGACACAGTTATAGATTCCGCTGACTTCGGCCAGGTTGAATTTGCCGTGCCGGTCCAGGGTTTTCGTCAAAGCGGCAGCGGTAGCCTCTGCCACGATCCGGCACCAAGTCGGACATCCGACTTGGTCATCTACGATACGAATGGGTTTTCCTCCATCAGCCAACCGCCTGATGGTAAGCAAAAAATTCTTACCCCTCATTCCATAGATCCAGGCCAACCTGAAAATCAGATGAGGCACGCCAGATTTCTGGACTGCCAGATCTCCTGCGAGTTTGGTCTGTCCATATACACCCAGTGGGCTTGGGGTGTCCTCTTCGGTATAGGGCACTTTACCCCCGCCATCAAAAACGAAATCGGTTGAGTAATGGACGAGGCCTGCGCGCAACCGATTAGCCTCCTCTGCAAGGATGGCCGGAGCGTCGGCGTTGAGTTTTTCACAGATCGCACTGTCCGATTCGGCCTTGTCCACCGCGGTGTATGCGGCGGCATTGACGATCAGATCCGGCTTGGCATTCCGAACCGCCCGAATAATGGAGTCAGGCGATCTGAAGTCGATGGCAGGATAGCAGATGGTTGAAATCCGCCCTAGCGGGGCCAGTGTCCGCTCCAATTCGAATCCGACCTGGCCATCATTACCAATAAGAAGAATGTGCCTCATGCGTGAATTCAAAAATGTGACACATCGGACCCCATGTCAAAGATATTTGTATGAATGAGCAAACTTTTTTTCAGGAGTGGCAGGGCTGGGGCCGATGGTGATGCGTTCGAGGCTTATGGCCACGGGCCGACAATCCCTGGAGGCAATAGGACTTGGCCGCCGCCAGATCCAGGAAAACCCGGATGCTGATGTGTTTGGCCCGCCTGATATGGAGGGACATCAACTCGGCGGTGAAAAGGGTGGCCGACCGGGCGACAATGGCGATTTTGTTCCGGCACAGGTATTCGATGCTTTCGATAGTCCGTGCGATGTCCAGAATGTCGCCCGGCTTCCGTGACTGGAATACGGCATTACGAAAGTCAATCAGCGCTGTCTGATCCGGCCGGCAATGGGGATCTTTCACGAGCCGTCTGACGAAAGCAACGCACTGCTCCGCCGTCACCTTTCCCCTCGCGACAATCGAGACATGACTTCCACAATCGTTGATTTTGTACGTCAATGACATAGACGATAGAATCCAACTGTTTATTCTCTGATTATGAGGAAAATAAAACAGGTTTTGCAATCGGGAGAACCCTGATTGTTAATCAGGGTTTTCCTGTAGGGTAACGAGTACATCCGTTTTGCAGTTCACAGGGAACCCCCGATAGAGATACCATGCTCCCCTATGAGGAGTTCCGTCATCCTTCATGTTGATATGGACGCTTTTTTCGCCGCCATCGAGGTGCTGGATCATCCCGGGTGGAAAGGGAAACCCCTGGTGGTGGGGTCGCCGCCGGACCGGCGGGGTGTGGTGTCCACCTGTTCCTATGAGGCCCGGAAATTCGGGATTCATTCCGCCATGCCTTCCCGTACTGCCGGGAAATTATGTCCCCATGCCATCTTTGTTCCGCCCCGTATGGAGCGGTATGCTGACATTTCACATCAGATCATGGGGATTTTCGAGGAGTTTACCCCACTCGTCGAACCCCTCTCATTGGATGAGGCCTTTCTGGATGTCAGCGGCGCTTTCCATCTTTGGGGTGACGGCGTGGCCATTGCGAAGGAGTTGAAAACACGAATCCGGACACGGATCGGCTTGACCGCCTCTGTCGGGATCGCCTCCAACAAGTTTCTGGCCAAGATGGCCAGCGATTTGAACAAGCCCGACGGCTTGACAGTGGTTCCCGTCACAGAGCCGCAGATCAAGGCATTTCTGGCGCCGCTTCCCGTCGGCAAATTGTGGGGCGTCGGAAAAGTATCGGACGCCAGGCTTGAGAAAGCCGGCATCAGGACCATCGGCCAGCTTCAGGCGATGGATATCCGGGCTTTGGAGCGTCTTTTTGGAAAAGCCGGTGCGCAGGATATGGCGGACCTGGTGCGCGGCAGGGATTCCCGGCCCGTCGTCACGGACTGGGAGGAGAAAAGCATCTCAAACGAACATACCTTTGACCGGGATGAGCCCGATCAGGACCGGGTCCGCCAAAGGTTGCTGGAGTTGACTGAGGAGGTGGGCGGACGCCTGCGGAAGGCTGGAAAATTTGCGGGAACCGCCCAGATCAAGGTCCGGTTCGGGGATTTCTCGACCATTACCCGCCAGATGTCATTCCGGGCCGCGGTGGACAGCGACCGGGTGTTGATTTCCACCGCATTCTCCCTGTATGACCGCGAACGGATTTCCCGTCCCATCCGCCTGATTGGGTTTGGCGTCAGCAAACTGGCCGGCTCTTCCTCACCGGCGCCCGTACAGGCTGAGTTATTCACCGACCCCAAAGCCCCGCAGGAGGACGCCCGGAATAAGAAACTGGATCACGCCGTGGATGCGTTGCGTAAGACTTTCGGGAGCGATGCCGTCAGGCGGGGTGGTCCTGGGTGAATGGTCAGTCTGTCGGGTCCTTGTCATGTGGGTTGCATTTTACGTTTCTGGGTTCGATTGACAACCGAATGTCCTGATTCTTTCTGGATCATTTTCAAGCGCTCAAAGAGTGCCCGCGTATTCCCTTTTGTTTCTGTTGCGATTTGGTTTTTGATTAACCAGAGTTCAGTAAGGATTTCATCTTTCATGGTGAGTCTCCCATTAGTTCTTCGGGCGTGCAAATCTCAGGACAGGCATATCCATGGATTGCACAAACGGATCGAATCAAAGGTTTGGTTTCAGCATTGTCTATATGACGACAATTCCATGTAACCAAATAGTCCACATTGTGTACGGCGGCGATGGCAACATGGACGGCATCGTCTATAGCTTTTGCTGGCAGAGCGCCTTCATTTACCAGTGCATCAACCAAGACGAGAGCGGATTCCGTCATCTCAAGAATGGGTAATCCTTTCACTGCAACATGTCGCATCTCCGCCGCAGTCGGATCTCCCCGTGAAGCTTCATCAAGCACGAGGGGCGAAATGAACGACTCAAACCGTGTGCGGCAATTATCCCACCATTCACGTGTGATTTGCTGGTGTGCTGCCGTAACTAATCCTGCTGATGGGCGAGCGGTTAAATAGCTGATCACCGATGTTTCTATATAAACCGTCTTCATGTTTAAAAACTACCACTCACATGCAGTTTTGTCACGTTCACGCATTGGCCTGATCCCGTCTGCGTGTTATGACAACACCTTGGGGGCACTTAGGCGTTCCACGCTTTGACCTGCTCCATGAGCCGGTCAAGGATGTCGGTCTCGGGAACGGTTTCGACAAAAGTCCCGCGCACGTAAAGCGCGGCCTTGCCTTGGCCGCCGGCGATGGCGATATCGGCCTCGCGTGCTTCACCGGGACCATTAACCAGGCAACCCATGACGGCCACGGAAGGATGCGGTGCGGCGGGGTTGTCTCGGTAATAGGTGTCCAGCGCCGATTCCACCCGTTGGGCGAGGGAGACCACATCAATCTGGATTCGTCCGCAGGTGGGACAGGAGATCACGCTTGCGCCGGGTGGGCGCAGGCCGAAGCACCGGAGCAGTTCAAGGCCGACCCGGATTTCCTGAACCGGGTGATCCGTCAGGGACACCCGCAGCGTATCGCCAATCCCCTCGGCGATCAGCATGCCCATCGCCACGCTCGACCGGATGGTTCCATTCAGGAGCGTCCCCGCCTCGGTGACCCCGAGATGGAGCGGGTGATCGGTCATCTTTGACAGCAGCCGGTAGGCTTGCAGGGTGCGTGGCACATCGGAGGCCTTCACCGAAATCTTGATCCAGGGATGTCCGGCATCCTCCAGGATCCGCACATGGCGCATGGCGCTTTCCACCAGCGCCTCGGCCGTGGCTCCACCGTATTTCTCGAGGAGATCTTTTTCCAGCGAGCCGCCGTTGACTCCAATCCGGATGGGAACCTTGCGCCCGGCCGCGGCCTTGACGACCTCCCTGACCCGGTCCAGTCCCCCGATATTACCGGGATTGATTCGCAATCCGGCAATGCCGGTGTCCAACGCGATCAGAGCCAGCTTGTGGTTGAAATGAATGTCGGCGATCAGGGGGATATTGATCTCCCTACGGATGGCGCCAAGAGCCTGCGCGGCCGCCTCGTCAACCACGGCGAGCCGCACGATGTCGCAGCCAGCCTTCTCGATATCACGGATCTGGGCGACGGTGGCCCCGACATCGCGCGTGTCGGTCTTGGTCATCGTCTGCACGCTGATCGGGGCATCCCCTCCGACCGCTACCGCTCCGACGTGGATCTGGCGTGTGGGACGGCGTGTGATGGACAGGGCCGGGTGCATGTTATTTCGGGGTCGTGCCGGACGGGCCGGCGGGTGTGGGTTGAACCTGTTCCACCCCGGGAGCGGGCTTTCCCAGCCATTTATTGGCGAGGCCGCCCAAGGGGGTGAAGCGGAGCGCATCCCGATACGTCAGGAGCGCAAAAACACCGATGAGCAAAACAGCGAAGATGTTTGTTGCGACGGCGATCACCTTGGGGGGGACGCGCCGGCGGAATATCATTTCCAGCAGGCAGAAAACGATGTGGCCGCCATCCAACACCGGAATGGGCATGACATTGAGAATGGCCAGGTTGACGTTCAGGAACCCGGTGAAGAACACCGCCACCATGAGGCTTGCCTTCACGATGAAGTAATAGCTGATCAGGATGGCGAGGGGGCCACCCACCTGCTTGGAGGTCGCCTTCGACTGGCTGGGTGTGGTCAGGGCCTGCAGCGTTTTGAAAATGGCCATGGAATGGGCCTTGATCTGGGACATGGGCGTCGGATGGACGATCCGGTCGAAATCCACCTCAGTTGGATTGAATTGCACGCCGATGCGGACAAGCCTGGCGCTTTCATCATAATCCGGAGTCACCATTCCAGTCATCACCACATCATTCCGCTTGAACGTGATGGGTACCATTTTGCCCTTCCGTTCCGAGACCAGCGCGATCAACTGGGCGCGGCTGATGATCTCCTGCCCGTCCAGCCCCGTGATGATGTCGCCCCGTTTGAGTCCGGCCCGGTCCGCGCTCATCCCCGCATCGGCGGAGAGGATCATGCAGAGGCTTTTACCGTCCATCTTGTATAAAGACTCCTCGCCGGGCATCGTCAGGGCCAGGTTTCCGCCTTTTCGGCTGACCACGACCTCGACGGTTTTAAACCGGGAGCAGGCCATCAGGAAATCCATCCAGTTTTGCACGGCTTCACCATTGACGCTCCGGACCTCATCCCCGATCCGCAATCCGGATGCGTAAGCCCCGCTGTTGGTTGCGACATAACCGACCAGTGCGCTTTCCTCGGCCGGGGTGGCCGGTTTGCCGACAATGAATACGATCCAGGCCAGGATGATGGCGAAAATCATGTTTCCAACCGCGCCCGCGGCGGAGACGATGATCCGTTTCCATGCGGGCATCACAGGCAGGGGGGCCGGGGCCTCGGGTTTCGGGTCTGTCTCCCCCGTGGATTCTCCGGAGCCCTGGACCAGGTCCATTCCCGAGGGATCGAGTTGGGGCAGCGAGACATATCCGCCGAAGGGAATGATCCCGATCTTGTAGACAATGCCATTGACCTTGCGTTTCCACAAAGCCGGACCGAATCCGATGGAGAAGGTCTCCACCACAAACCCGCATTTCCGGGCGGCCAGAAAATGCCCGAATTCATGGACGAAAATGGTCATTCCGAAAAGGACGGCGACGATGGCGATGGTCAGGATCATGGTCAGCATAAGATCAGGCTTTCTTACGAGGGAAGGAGGTTAGGCAGAATCGGACGGCTTCCTGCCGTGCCCAATGGTCCGCCCTGTTGATCTGGGTTAAGGTCGGTCGGTCGACGACGGTGTGCCGGTTCATGACCGCTTCAACCGTGTGCCAGATTCCCGAGAAGGTGATATTCCCGTCCAGGAATTCAGCCACGGCGATTTCGTTGGCGGCGTTGAGTACACAGGGCAGGGTGCCCCCGGTGATGGCCGCCTTTCGTGCCAGTCCGAGGCAGGGGAACCGGACCGGATCCGGCGCCTTGAAATGCAGGGAGCCCAGCGCGGCGAGATCCAGGCGGGGTAGCCGGCCATCCAGACGGTCGGGCCAGGTGAGTGCGTGCTGGATGGCGAAACGCATGTCAGGCGGGCTGAGTTGGGCCAGGACGCTCCCGTCCACAAACTCCACGAGTGAATGGACGATGCTTTCGGGGTGGATCACCACGTCTATCCGGTCATACGGGATTCCGAAAAGCCAGTGCGCCTCCATGATTTCCAGCCCCTTGTTCATCAGGGTGGCGGAATCCACGGTGACTTTTCGGCCCATGTTCCAGCGGGGATGTTTAAGCGCCTCCGCGGCGGTGACGGTGTCGAAATCCAGATCCTTCCGGTCGGCAAAGGGGCCACCCGAGGCGGTGAGGATGAGCCGCCGGATGGAGGATGCCGGCTTGCCCTCCAGGCACTGGAAGATGGCGCTGTGTTCGCTGTCCACCGGCAGAAGCCGGGCCTTGTGCCGGGCCGCGCAGTCCATGACCATCCGGCCGGCGGCCACCAGGACTTCTTTGGTGGCGATGGCGACATCCGTTCCCTGACGAAGGGCGGCGAGGACCGATTTCAGCCCCGCCATCCCCACCAGGGCGCACAGAACGATATCGGCTTCAGGCAGGGCCGCCAGTTCCTCGACGCCTTCCTGTCCCCCATGGAGATGGAGGCCCCGGGCAAGGTTGGCGCGGGCCGCCTCCGCGGCGGCCGGGTCGGCTATGGCGATGTGTTTGACCTTGAATTCAGCGGCCTGCTCCAGGAGCCGGTCCGCACTGGTGCGCGAAGCGATCCCCACGATCGACAGCCGCGATGGCAGGGCTTTGGCGACCCGGAGGGCGTTTTCGCCGATTGAACCGGTGCTGCCGAGGATGACGACTTTTTTCTTAACTGACATGGGCAAACCATCGCATATAGAAATACAGGGCGGGTGCTGCGAAAAGCAGACTGTCCAGAACATCCAGAATACCGCCCATGCCCGGACAGATACAACCCGAATCCTTGAGTCCGGCCGACCGTTTCAGGAGCGACTCGACGAGGTCGCCCATCACCCCGATGGCGGAGAGCAGGACGGCCAGCACCCACGCATGGGGCCAGGACAGATGGAGCATTCCGAAATCGGCGGCCGGCCAGCCCGGTTGGGGGGCGCGCCAGAGCCAGTACACCACCAGGCTGGCGATGATACCCGCGCCGAACCCGCCGGCCAGCCCCTCCCAGGTCTTACCGGGGGAGATGCGGGGGAACATCTTGTGGCGGCCGAACATGCTCCCCACAAAATAGGCGCCGATATCCGAAGACTTCACCACCACAACCAGATAGAGGACGAGATCGCGGGCCGTTTCGCTGAAGGGGGCGCTCCACGTTGTCGGGGTCCACCGGAAACAGAGTTTCATCATGAACATGAGGAGCACCGGGACATAGGCCAGTCCGAGCAGGGTGCAGGCGATGGTCGGCAAGGGCTGGGGATTTTCTTTCTGCGGGAACTGCCTGACGAAGATGATGAATATGACCGTTGTCATCACCAGACCGGGAAGTTCGCACCAGGCGTCCGGCGCCGTCCCGTTTACCAGCACGCCGATATTCAGGCTGAAATAAGAGGCGGCAAGGAGGGCGACCCCGGAGACGATGCCGACGTTGCGGAAGGCGGGGACGCCGGTGTTCTGCTGGATGTTATAAAATTCGATCAAAGACAGAACGGTCAGACCGATCAACACAAGGACACCGGCGATGGAGGGAATTTTGAAGAGCAGGAGACCCGCCCCACCCAGCAGAATAATGGCGCTCAGGATGCGTCGCAGCAGTGTCATCATAAATCCCCCTGTCATCCGACCAGTCCATAGCGCCGGTTACGCCGGCCATATTCCTCAACCGCCTTGAGAAGGTGTTCCTCCCGGAAATCGGGCCATAGTGTATCCGTGATGTAGAATTCTGCGTAGGACAGTTGCCAGAGCAGGAAATTGCTGAGGCGCATTTCGCCACTGGTCCGGATCATCAGGTCCGGGTCGGGGATGTCGGGCGCATACAAGTGAGAGGAGACGGCGGCTTCATCAATGGTTTCCGGATCAAGCGTGCCCGCTTTGGCCTTTCGCGCCAATTCCTTCGCGGCATTGGCGAGTTCCGTCCGTCCGCCATAGCTCAGGGCCAGCACCAGGGTGGCGTCGCGATAATGCTCGGTGGCCTGCATAACATGGTTCAACTCGCGCCGGACCGACTTGGGCAGGTCGCTGAGCCGGCCTATCGCCCTCAGGCGGATATGGTTCTCGTGAAACTCGCGCTCCTCGTTCCGGAGAAACTTCTTGAGAAGGTTCATGAGGGCTTCGATTTCCGCTTTCGGGCGGTTCCAGTTTTCCACGCTGAAGGCGTAGACCGTCAGATATTTTATCCCCAGTTTCTTGCAGGCCTTGATGATGATCCGGACCGACTCCGCACCCTTCTCGTGGCCCTTGGCGCGGGGAAGGTTCCGTTGTTCGGCCCACCGTCCGTTGCCATCCATGATCACGGCCACATGCGTCGGAATTTTTCCGGCTGGCGCGGTGGATGGTAGGGGCGGGGAGGCGTTGGTCATGGATTACACCGAGATTCTGAAAGTGCTTTCACGCTGGGGACTGACCGAGAGCACGCCGAGGGGCACTCCCGTGATATCGCACAGTGCTTTGACGTAGGCTTTGGCCTTCGCCGGAAGGTCCTCATGGCGTTTGATATGGCTGGTGGGACTCATCCAGCCGGGGAAGTCCTTGTAAACCGGCTTGCACTGTTCCAGAACCGAGATGCTGGCGGGGACGGTTTCGTAGCGTTTCCCGCCGCACTCATAGGCAACGCAAACCCGGATGGTCTCCAGTTCATCCAGCACGTCGAGTTTGGTGATGGCCCAGAAGTCCACGCCGTTGACCATAGCAGAGTAGCGGCCGACGACGGCGTCGAACCAGCCACAACGCCGGGGCCTGCCGGTGGTGGCGCCGAATTCACGGCCGCGTTTGCGGAGCACCTCGCCGGTGGCGTCGAGTAATTCCGTGGGGAACGGCCCCTCACCGACGCGGGTGGTGTAGGCCTTGATCACGCCCAGCACGCGCTCCACGGCACGGGGCGGGAGGCCGGTTCCGACGCAGGCGCCGCCGCTGGTGGGGTTCGAGGACGTCACAAACGGATAGGTTCCGAAATCAATATCCAGCATGGTTCCCTGGGCGCCTTCAAAAAGGAACGATTTCTTTGCCGCATGGGCATCACCCAGCAGTTTCACGGTGTCCGTGATGTAGGGCGCCAGGAATCCGGCGGCGGCGCGGACTTCCGTGCAGACTTTGGCCGCGTCGAGGAGGGGAGCGCCGAGAAGGGTGAGTTGGGCGTTCTTGGCCTCCAACCGTTCGGCGATGCGGGCATCCAGATGGGCATCCAGCAAATCGCCCATCCGGAGTCCGGTGCGTGCGGACTTGTCCTCATAGGCGGGGCCGATGCCGCGTTGGGTAGTGCCGATTTTCGAGCCGGCGGAAAGCTTGTTTTCCCGGGCGGCGTCCAGCGCCTTGTGGTACGGGATCACCACATGGGCGCGGTCGCTGATGTGGAGGCGTCCCGCGGTCTGGATGCCGCGCGCATTCAGTTCCTTGATTTCCTTCACCAGTCCGGCGGGGTCGATCACAAGGCCGTTGCCGATGACGCAGGTCTTGCCGGGATAGAGGATGCCGGAGGGCACGAGGTGGAGGACGTACCGTTCGGCGCCGATTTCAATGGTATGGCCCGCGTTGCTTCCGCCCTGGTACCGCACGACGATGTCGGCGTCCTGGC
>Ga0073936_10005958_pt1 | contig 16248 bp, 13 predicted proteins | sample AliMusrvi5mmetaG_FD_87041 | JGI IMG/M metagenome (GOLD analysis project Ga0073936, IMG submission 87041) | Freshwater lake bacterial and archeal communities from Alinen Mustajarvi, Finland, to study Microbial Dark Matter (Phase II) - Alinen... | ecosystem: Environmental > Aquatic > Freshwater >... | reverse complement strand
CATACATTATATAGCAATAAAGGCGGGATGCCTGACGTTTCAACACCCATAACTTTTTGAAATCAGACATGTTTATCCTCTGATTATCAATCGAGGTCAGTTGACGGCTATACGGCAATAAGACAACAGTATTTATTGCCTTCGACGTATCTTGATGGTACCATAACCGCCAATAATCTGCCGACCTCCGCTGAATTTTTTGGCACTTATCTTGCTTTACTCTCAGGATTCCAACTCGACAACTCCGTAAATGTTCTAAATCACAACAATACAAATAAGCATTTGCTTATTTTTTGCACAACACTGACTAAAAAGGAGGCAGTACACATGGAGATTTTTGGCAAGAACGTATTCAACCAAACAGTTATGAAAGAAAGGCTACCAAAGGGTGTTTTCAAAAACCTGAAAAAAACCATTGATGAAGGTCTGCCGTTGGACCCTACAATTGCTGATGTTGTCGCTACTGCAATGAAAGAGTGGGCTGTTGAAAGAGGTGCGACACATTTTACCCACTGGTTCCAGCCGATGACCGGCATAACTGCCGAAAAACATGATTCATTCCTTTCTCCGACCGACAATGGCGCTCTTATGGAATTCTCCGGAAAAGAGCTGGTCAAGGGCGAGCCGGATGCCTCCTCGTTCCCCAGTGGCGGCCTGAGAGCGACCTTTGAAGCCAGGGGCTACACAGCCTGGGACTGCACCTCACCAGCATTTCTGAGAGAAGAAGCTGATGTCATAACACTCTGCATCCCCACCGCCTTCTGTTCGTACACCGGCGAAGCACTGGACAAAAAAACACCGCTGCTCCGTTCCATGGAAGCGCTTTCTACACAGGCTGTGCGTATCCTTAACCTGTTCGGCAATAAAACTGCCACCAGGGTTACATCAACTGTCGGAGCTGAGCAGGAATACTTCCTCGTGGACAAGTCTTTCTTCCTGAAAAGACCCGACCTGATGATGGCAGGCAGAACACTCTTCGGAGCCATGCCCTCAAAAGGTCAGGAACTGGAAGATCACTATTTCGGCACTATCAAGGAACGAGTGCTGTCATACATGAAAGAAGTAAATGAAGAGCTCTGGAAACTGGGCGTTACCGCAAAAACCCAGCACAATGAAGTCGCACCGGGACAATTTGAACTCGCCCCGATTTTTGAGAATACAAACATTGCCACTGACCACAATCAGATGGTTATGGATGTTCTGAAGCGGGTCGCCATCAGACATGACCTGATCTGCCTGCTCCACGAAAAACCATTTGCCGGGGTAAACGGTTCCGGCAAGCACAACAACTGGTCCATGAGCTCAAATGACGGGCAGAACCTGCTTGAACCAGGCCATACCCCCCATGAAAACGCCCAGTTCCTGACGTTTTTGATGGCAACGATCAAAGCTGTGGATACCTATGCAGGACTATTGCGCTGCTCGTGCGCCAACGCAGGCAATGACCACCGCCTGGGTGCCAATGAGGCACCCCCGGCAATCATTTCGATTTTCCTTGGCGATCAGCTTGCTGATATTCTCGACCAGATCGTAGCAGGCAAAACAAAAACATCTTCGGCCAATGCTGATATGAAAATCGGCGTCACCACACTTCCCGCACTGCCCAAGGACGCCACCGACAGAAACAGAACATCACCGTTCGCCTTTACCGGCAACAAGTTTGAATTCAGGATGCTCGGTTCATCTTTCTCCATCTCAGGTCCCAACATCATCATCAACACAATTATTGCCGATGCGCTGAAGGGATTTGCCGATAAACTTGAAAAATCGAAAAACTTTTCAGCTGACCTTGAAAAACTGCTGCAGGAAACCGCCAAAAAGCATAAACGCGTTGTCTTTAACGGCAATAACTACTCCGACGAGTGGGTCAAGGAAGCCAAAAAACGCGGCCTGCTGAATATTCCAAACACTCCTAAGGCGCTTAAGGAACTGGTATCAAAAGAAGCGGTTGAGTTGTTTGTTGCCCACAAGGTCTTTAGCGAAAAAGAAGTTCATTCACGCTATGAAATCATGCTCGAACAGTACGTGAAGGCCTTGAATATCGAGGCCCTGACCATGATTGATATGGCCAACCACAGCATTATCCCTACTGCCATAGAATACGCTACCTCGGTAGCATCATCTATCAGTGCCATATCAGCCGTATCCGGCAAGCTGAATGTCTCTACGCAGAAGGAATTGCTGGAAGAACTCTCCGGCAAACTTGCCTCTATGAGCGGCAATGTCAAAGCACTGGAGAAAGCCCTTGAAGCCTCATCGAACATTGCTGATCTTGAAAAACAGGCCGCTGCGTTCAGGGAAAAGGTGTTTACGAAAATGCTTGATCTGCGTGCCGATGGTGATGCACTGGAAAAAATAATTGCTGCCAAATACTGGCCGCTGCCAACTTATGGGGAAATGCTTTTCATTCTGTAATCCCCAATTATTATCTGTTTGCTAAAAAAGGAGCCTCTTGACGGAGGCTCCTTTTTTAGTCCGTACATCTGTAATTACAGCACAATGTTGCGATAGTGAGTGCTAAGATTGGGATTTCAAAGTACTGCCTACAACAGCTTACCCCTACCGGATGTTAGGACGCAAAAAAGGCGGGATCGCTCCCGCCTTTCGATGCTACAGTCAACCATAATCGATTAAATGTCGTAATACAGCTCAAACTCAAGAGGAACCGGACGCATACGCACAGGGTTTACCTCTGCTTCGGTTTTGTACTCAATCCATTTTTCGATTACGTCAGGGGTAAATACATCACCCTTAAGCAAGAATTCATAGTCGTCTTTAAGGCAATTAAGAGCTTCTTCAAGGCTGCCCGGAGCAGACGGGATGTCTTTCAGCTCTTCAGGAGACAGACCGTAGATATCTTTATCCAGCGGCTGACCCGGATCAATTTTGTTTTCAATTCCGTCAAGACCGGCCATCAGCATTGCGGCAAAGGCAAGGTAGCCATTGCAGGATGGGTCCGGTGTACGGTATTCGATACGTTTTGATTTGGGGTTATTGGAGAACATCGGAATACGAAGTGCTGCGGAACGGTTACGGGCAGAGTATGCCATGTTAACCGGCGCTTCAAAACCGGGCACCAAACGCTTGTAGGAGTTGGTGGTCGGGTTGGTAAATGCGCAGAGTGCCTTGGCATGCTTGATGATCCCGCCGATGTACCAGAGAGCCATCTGGGAAAGCCCGCCGTATTTGTCGCCGGCAAACAGGTTCTGTCCATCCTTCCAGATTGACTGGTGGCAGTGCATACCGGAACCGTTATCGCCGTAAAGCGGTTTAGGCATAAAGGTAACGGTTTTTCCGTTACGGTTGGCGACATTTTTTATGACATATTTGAACCACTGCAGATCATCGGCCATATCAACCAGTGAGTTGAAACGCATGTCGATTTCAGCCTGGCCACCGGTTGCAACTTCATGATGCTGGCATTCAACACGGATGCCGACATTCTGAAGCTCCTCAACCATTTCGTTGCGCAGATCATTCTGTGAATCGGCCGGCGAAACAGGGAAATAACCTTCCTTGTGGCGTGGCTTGTAGCCGAGGTTAGGAAATTCTTCACGACCTGTGTTCCATGCACCTTCTACAGAATCTACGGCATAGAAGGACTGATTGGAGCTGGAATCATAGCGTACGTCGTCAAAGATAAAAAATTCAGCTTCCGGTCCAAAGAAAGCGGTGTCGCCGATGCCGGTAGACTTAAGATATGATTCAGCCTTAAGTGCGATATTACGCGGGTCACGAGTATACCCTTCCTTGGTGATTGGATCAAAGATGTTGCAGATAAGCGAGAGCGTCGGAACCTTGACAAAAGGATCGATTTTTGCGGTCTTCGGATCAGGAACTATAATCATGTCCGAGGCGTGAATCGGCTGCCAGCCACGGATCGAAGAGCCGTCAAACCCCTGGCCCTCTTCAAAGGTATCTTCGCTAAACTCACTCATAGGTACGGAAAAATGCTGCCAGATACCAACAAAATCCATAAACTTGAAATCAACCATCTTCGCGCCATTTTCTTTGGCAAATTCAACTACTTGCTTTGGGGTCATCTGTTGCTCCTTTCAAGATATGTTTATACTACAGTGCATCTTCCCCGGTTTCACCCGTCCTGATGCGGATTACCTCTTCAACATTGGTAACAAATATTTTTCCGTCGCCAATGCGACCTGTTTTCGCCGATTTTTCAATAGCCTCTACCACTTGAGCAAGGATCGAATCGGCAACAATAATTTCCAGTTTGATTTTGGGGATGAAATCAACAACATATTCCGCCCCCCTATACAATTCTGTGTGACCTTTCTGACGCCCAAACCCTTTAACTTCGCTTATCGTAATGCCTTGAATACCAATTTCGTTCAGTGACTCTTTAACTTCGTCCAACTTGAACGGCTTGATGACCGCCTCGACTTTTTTCACGATTGTACCTCCCGTTACTCAAGATTTTATGATAGCAGGGAAACAGGCTTACGCGACTAACAGCATTTTTAAAACCTGCACCTCTTGCAAAAGCAAGCTTCTTGCCAACAATTCACCTATTTTTTATTCCATATATTTGAATAGTTAGGAAATTAATTCCCCATATTGCAACGTTCAAACGGCAAACATTTGCACACTATTTAATCACTTAGTTAATTCTGTATGAATCAAAGACAGTACATTACCAACGTTACTAAACGTTGACATCCTTAAGTTCCTTAATAATTTCAACCTGTCGGTGGTTAATATAGTAAGCTATTTGCTGCTGTGCATGTTTATCTGCATGGAATTCAATCACACAGGCACACAAACCGCCGTTATCGACAACTTTGATAATTGTCGCACTCATTGCCACATCTAGTCTGGAATTTCCGGTATGCTCAGGCAATCTCAGAATTATATTAATATCAAGGCCCGGAACCAGTGTATCTGATGACTTGGCGCTTATGGCCGCGCCACCAAGCGAAAGATCTTTAATAACACCTTTCAACTGTTTTCCATCCACCTGGAGTTCCGCTTCAACCGGGCCATCCAGCAGAACACGAACAAATCGCCGTAACCCGGAGCGAATATGTGCATAGCCAAAATTGCATAAAATAACACGCTTTTTGGCCGAGCTCACGTAAAAGGCCTCGCCAATCATATCTTCGGAAAAAGGATTCCGCGGATGTGAATGAATAAGCGTCTTTTTTTCCATGCTGATAACTTTGGCCTGATACTCGTGTACGGAAAATTCAGCCATCTCATTTTCAACATTCAGCAAAGTTGCATTATACGAAACAGGAATCTCTTTGTAAAAGTTTAAAAATGAAAATTGCTGTCCAATCATCCCCTTCAGAAATTGGAGTATAACCAACATATCTTCATGTTCAGTTCCCCGCACGGCTTTGTCGTAATATGAAAACACTTCAGACACTCCGAAGATGATGAATTGAACTATACTCTAAAATAGGCTATAAATGCAGGATGAATTTAACTATCAGAAAACGTGCCGAACAACAAGCACAATTGACACCCTCCGCCAAAATGACTTGTTATTTTCGGGCTTTTTCCAGCCAGGTATATCTTTCAGCTGTAGCACTTGCACTGTTGCTTACCGGCACTTCTGCGCAAGCGGACATTTACCGTTTTGTCACTGTTAACGGCGTTGAAACATTCACCGATGCCCCCAGCGATAAAAGTGCCACTATTGTGATAAAAGACAGATCACCATCTGCTTCCAAGCACCGTACATCGTCAAAGAAACAAAAAAACCATGATATTTCCCTCGACGAAATTGTCCAGAAAGCGGTTGCCGCGTCAATTAATCCGCAAGACCCCAATCAGAACCGCTTCGAACCACACTTGCCGAGCGTTGGTGGTACAATAACATCCAAAGTCGGCATGAGAATCGACCCAATTGACGGAGCCTGGCGTCATCACAATGGCATCGATATTGCCATCCCAACGGGGACTCCCGTCAAGCCGGTGGCAAACGGTGTTGTGGTGTACAGTGGCATCCGCTCCGGATATGGCAACACCGTCATTGTTGAGCATGTCAACGGCATAATAACCCTGTATGCCCACAACAGCAGAATCCTTGTGACGGAAGGGCAACCGGTGACTACCGATAGTATGCTGGCATTGTCAGGCTCCACCGGCAGATCGACCGGTCCTCACCTTCACTTCGAAGCCTGGCGATCAGGAACAAATATTACCATGGCATTTCTCCCTGATAGCGGCATAACCATGCCAAACACGGCACTTGTCGCCAGCAGCCAGCGAGCGTCCCGCTTCCGGAGCGAAACACTTTCCGACGGATCTGTCCTGTTTACCAACATTCCCGCATCTATCCCCTGATGCGCGATCAGATCAAGACATACATATCTAAAATGATTGCCGATCACTCTGCTTGCGCCGGGCAGATCGCCTTTGCTGCCCAGGATGATACCATGATCTCTGAAGGCGAGCAGCTTCTTGCATCGCTATCTGAATCTGTTCTGGCCCAACTGAATTGCCTCGCACTTGTTGCGGCGGTCCCGGCACTCCCGTTCGTAGAGTTTCTCATCCGGAGAGCAGCTCCTGATGAACATGAGATCGTTCCCCGCGACACGGAGACCCGAACGTTTCTGCATGATATTCCGATTATTCGAAACAATGAGCTTGGTTCCGACCCGGCGCTCACGATTGCCAACCGGCTGGGGAGCCGCAAAGGAATTGTCGTTGAAGGTATCGGCATAATCGCTGCCGGAGCCCTGACCGTCGAACAGGCCTATATCAATTGGTCTTCAGTGTTCCACTCTACTTATATCAAATACCTTGAGGACCTTTTCGAACAAGGATTCAAGCTGCCTGAAGAAGAAGCAGCCCTTGCACTATTCCGCCACGATGTGCTCAGCTCCCTTTCGTCACAGGGGCTTGAATTCAGCCAGGGTCCTTTTATCAATAAAGATGCCATTTTGGAGGAAATCACCCGTGTCGGCCGATATACCGTGCAGCGGAAACTGGTTGACTCCTTCTTCGGCAATATTTCCTATTCTGACGGCACCCTGATCTACATCTCTCAAACAGCTTCAAGCCTGGACGCACTTGGTGGTTGCATTGATCCCGTTCCATTCGGAAACCGTTCAACCGTCGGCATAACCGCTTCCAGTGAGCTGGTTGCCCATCGGGCGATTTTTGAAGCAACTGGCTGTCGTGCCATTCTGCACGGGCATCCGCGCTTCGCGGTGGTTATGAGCATGATGTGCGATGAAAATCAGGCGTGCTTAATTACGGACTGCTGGAAAGATTGTGCAAAAGTCAGGTTTCTGGGAAATACGCCGGTAGTGGCGGGAGAAATCGGGGCCGGAGGAATTGCCAAAAACGTCCCGCCGGTGATCGGCAGAACCGGTTCAGCAATTGTCTACGGCCATGGTGTGTTCAGTATCGGAAAAACCGATTTCCGCGAAGCGTTTCAAGCGCTGGTGGATATTGAAAACTGGTGTCGGGCTGAATATTTCCGGCGGTTTGACGAGAAAACAGGGAAAGCCTAACCCCGCACTTTCCTCGCAATTTCAAACAGCGCCACTCCTCCGGCAACCGAGGCATTCAGGGAACTTACCCCGCCATACTGCGGGATTGACATGACAACATCGCACTGCTTGCGAACCAGCGGCCTGATCCCCTCTCCTTCTCCGCCGACTACCAGAACCACATTTCCTGAAAAATCCGTTCCGTAGACTGACTGGCGGGCGCCACCATCAAGCCCATACACCCAGTAGCCGAGCTTTTTCAGTGTTTCAAGCGTCTGGGCGATATTTGTAACCATTGCCACCGGGACCGTTTCTACCGCACCGGCCGAAGTTTTCTCAGCAGCAGCAGTAATGCCACAGGCCCGGTCTTTCGGAATGACAACGCCATTTACACCGGCACAGGCGGCGGAACGGATAAGGGCACCCAGATTATGCGGATCCTGGATAGCGTCGAGAACAAGAATAAATCCGGACGTGCCGGACTGGCCAACCGCTGTCATCAGATCGTCAAAGTCGGTATACTGAAACGGTTCAACCTCCAGAGCAATACCCTGGTGGTGGGATGATGCACACATTTTGGTAATATCATTCTTATCCCGACGATGTACCGGGACACCCCGGTCTTCCGCCAGCCTGATGATCTTTTCAACCCTATGGTCGGTGGCGCTGATCTGGACATACAGGTTAAATGCGCCGCGCGTACCCTGCAGAGATTCTTTCACCGGGTTGACACCAAAAATCAGTTCGCCTTTCATTTCACACCATCCGCGATCTCGGCAGCGATAATATCAGCCGCCTGGGCCGGATCTGCCGCTTTGGCGATCGGCCGGCCGATAACGAGATAATCGGCACCGCTGGATACCGCTTCCGCCGGAGTCATGATGCGTTTTTGATCATCAACAGAAGCAAAAGACGGGCGAACCCCGGGAGTGACTATGAGAAAGTCGGGACCGCATGCCTCTCTGATCAATCCGATCTCAAGCGGCGAAGCAACCACGCCATCCATGCCGGATTCCTTGGCAAGACGGGCAAGACGTACGACCATATCCTGAACTGAATGTTCTATCCCGACCCGGCGCAATGTTTCTGCCGTTGATGAGGTCAGAATCGTCACCGCCAGCAGCCGGGGACGGCTCGCAGAGCTGAACTCCTTATGCACCGCATTCACGGCGGTCTCCATCATCTCGGCACCGCCCAGTGCATGCAGATTCGCCAGCTGAACACCAAGACGCGCAGCTTCAAGCATCGCGCTGGCAACGGTATTCGGAATGTCATGATATTTGAGATCAAGAAACACCTGGCCGCCATGGCGCTGAACCGCTTTTACCGCCGCCGGACCACAGGAGGTGAACAGTTCCTTGCCGACCTTGAACATGCCCACCTTATCTGCCAAAACCTCGGCCCATTGGTCTATCGCTTCCAGACCATGCACATCCAGAGCAAAAATAATTTTATTGCGCGCTTCTTCAGCTGTCATAATGTCCTCACTTCATAAATTCCACAGCGGCTGCGACGATACCTTCCGTATCAATACCCACGTCCTTACGCAGCTGCGCCTGACTTCCCTGTTCAACAAAATGATCCGGCAGTCCAAGACGCCGGACCTTCACGCCCTGCAGATTATTGTCATAGAGCAGCTCCAGAACCGCACTGCCGAAACCACCCTGCAGGGCATTTTCTTCAACCGTGAGGATTCTTCCGCTCCGACCGGCAACTTCCAGAATGAGCCCGGCATCAAGGGGCTTAACAAAACGGGCATTGACAACCCCGGCGGAAATCCTCTTCAACTTAAGCTCTTCGGCAGCCTGCAGCGCCGGATACACCGTCGCACCAATGGCAACAATAGTCAGGTCGGTGCCATCCAGTACCAGTTCTCCCTTCCCTATTTCAAGGGCTTTCAATTCATGATCAAGCGGAACTCCATATCCGGCACCTCTCGGATACCGGAGCGCAATCGGCTTTCCTGAATAAATGGCGGTTTTGAGCATATGACGCAGTTCGTTTTCATCTTTAGGGGCCATCACGACTATTCCCGGCAAGTGGCGCAGATAGGATATATCAAAAACACCATGATGGGTCGGGCCGTCATCTCCAACCAGCCCGGCGCGATCCATTGCTATGGTTACCGGCAGGTTTTGCAGGCAGATATCATGAAAAACCTGATCATACGCGCGCTGGACAAACGTTGAATAGATTGCCGTAACCGGTCTGAAACCGGCTGCGGCCAGTCCGGCGGCAAAGGTCATGGCATGTTGTTCAGCGATGCCGACATCAAAAAAACGTTCGGGGAACCGCTGGGCAAACTGATTGAGCCCCGTGCCATCTGGCATGGCAGCGGTTATGGCAACTATTTTCGGATCCTCCGCTGCCAGCTGAACCAGGGTTTCACCGAAAATGTCCGTATATGATTTAACCGCCGGCTTGGCGTGTCCTTTACCGGTGGCAACGTCAAAAGCACCAACACCATGATATTTTGCCGGGGTCTCTTCAGCAGGCTTATACCCCTTCCCTTTGGTGGTCATGACATGAACCAGCAGCGGGCCATCCATATCCTTTATGTTTTTAAACACTTCAACCAACTGGCTGAGGTCATGGCCATCGAGTGGCCCGAGGTAATCAAATCCGAGCGCCTCGAAAAGCGCTCCCGGCGTAAGAAATCCTTTGAGCGAGTTTTCCGCACGCCGGGCAAAATGCAGAATATCGGTACCTATTGCCGGAATATTCTTTAGTAATACCTGCATTTCTTTTTTCAGATCACGGTAATAACGTCCCGTCATTTTGCGGGAAATAAAGGCAGAAAAGGCACCGACATTTTTCGAGATCGACATTTCGTTGTCGTTCAGGATGACTATAAGGTTTTTCTTGAGGTGGCCGGCCTGATTCAACGCCTCAAAGGCCATGCCGCCCGTCAGAGAGCCATCACCAATAACCGCAATGGCTTGACTGTGCTTGCCGTCCAGACTGGCCGCAGCGGCCATACCGAGGCCTGCCGAGATGGAGGTTGACGAGTGACCAACGCCGAACGCATCATGTTCCGACTCACTCCGTTTGGGAAACCCGGATACACCCTTGTACTGACGCTGGGTGTGAAAGCGGTCCCGCCGGCCGGTGAGAATTTTGTGGGTATAGGCCTGATGTCCCACGTCCCATATTATGCTGTCATGTGGAGAATCAAAACAGTAGTGCAGGGCAATTGACAGTTCGACGGTTCCAAGATTGGAACCAAGATGTCCGCCGGTAAGAGAAACCGTCTCCAAAAGAAATTTCCGTACTTCTGCCGCAAGCTCCGGCAGCTGTTCCGGCTTTAGCTTTTTCAGGTCAGACGGTGAGTTTATAGTTTCAAGCAACATTACCTGCTCCTCATCTGTTACGCGTGTAACCGTTTGTGCGAAACCATTCCACCGCCCGCTCCAACGCTTCCGTGACCGGCGTCTGTGACAGACCAAGCTCACGCACCGCTCGTTCCGAATCAAAATACATATGATGTGCCGCCATCTGAACTCCCGCAAGTGGAATCAGTGGTTCACAGCCGGTTATTCGGGAAAGCCCCTCATTAATCCAGGCGGCCACCAATACCGGAGTGTACGGGAGCCGGACTTTGGGAGCCGGAATCCCGGTGATTTCCTGCAGCATGACGAAAATATCGCGCAGGGAAAGATTGACATTACCCAGAATATATTTCCGGCCGGTCAACCCCTGCTGCTCGGCCAGAATATGACCGCGGGCACACTCTTCAACGGCTATTAAATTAAGACCGGTATCCAGATAGGCCGGCATTTTCCGGTTTAGATAATCGACAATAATTTTCCCGGTGGGAGTGGGCTTTATATCCCAGGGCCCCACCGGAGTTGACGGATTTACTATAACCAGCGGCAAGCCGCGGGCAATAAACTTCTCCGCTTCCCGTTCAGCAAGAAATTTGCTCTTTTTGTACGGCCCAACCATGTCATCAAGCGACACCTTTGTCTCTTCGGTACCCATCTGGCCGTTGCCGGGATTACCCAGGGTTCCGACACTACTGGTATAGACGACGCGGGAAACGTTATTCTCCAGCGCTGCCTCCAGAACGGCACCCGTACCTCCCACATTGATGCGGTACATTTCAGCGGCATCACGCGCCCACAGACGGTAATCCGCCGCCGCATGATACAACACATCGCACCCTTTAAGCGCGCGGCGCAAGCCGGATGCATCGAGAAGGTCCCCATGACATATTTCTACGTCAAGCCCTTTCAGGTTGGCAAGGTTCGAAGACGACCGCACCAGCACCCGCACTTCCCGCCCATCCTTCAGCAGTTCACGGACAATACTGGCGCCGATAAAACCGGTTGCACCGGTGACGAACGTTTTCATAGAGCTGTTTTCAACGGTGCCACGCCGATACCATCACGATATATGCATTCAACTGCCCACGACATGTGATCACTGCCCTGCCGTTTTTGCATGCTCAAGCGACAAGCGGCGGTACCTGCCAAGCGCCGTCAACGGGAAGCAATTGCGATAGATATGGTATTTTATCATAAAGAACTTGGGAAATCCTGTCCCGGTGAACGCATCCTCATCCCAGGTACCATCCTGCTTCTGCGTTGAGATCAGATAATCAATGCCCCGCGACACCGCCTTGGAATCAACCTCGCCGGCTGAAAACAGGGAGAGAATTGCCCAGGAAGTTTGCGACGCGGTACTCGGACCACACCCCATCAGCGAGCGATCCTCGTACGAATCACATACTTCACCCCATCCGCCATCCAGGTTTTGTTTGGACTTAAGCCAGTTGACCGCTTTCTTGATATACGGCTGGCTCATATCCTCGCCAATGGCCTCCAGACCACCGAGCACCGACCATGTCCCATAAATATAATTTACTCCCCAGCGTCCCCACCACGGCCCTTCAGGCTCCTGCTCCGTTTTGAGAAATTCCAGCGCTCTTACCGCGGCCGCATGGTCTTTCGGGTAATCAAATGCCCCCATCAGCTCAAGCATACGCCCGGTCAGATCAGCGGTAGGCGGATCGATCAACGCTTCCAAATCGGCAAACGGGATCTTATTCAACAGGTATTTGGTATTGTCCTTGTCAAAGGCTCCCCAACCGCCATTGGCACTCTGCATGCCAAGACACCAGTTAATGCCGCGCTTGATAGCCAGGTCTTTTTTCTTTTTGTCCCTGACACTGATGTCCTTTATTGAAAGCATGACAAAACCGGAGTCATCAACATCGGGATACCAATCGTTCAGGAATTCAAACGCCCAACCACCCGGCTCAAGCTCAGGAGATTTGATGCGCCAATCGCCTTTTATGCGAACTTCTCGGTCCAGCAGCCACTGCGCAGCTTTAACCAGCGAAGGATGATCCGTCGGGACACCCGCTTCCTGCATTGCAACCAGAACCAATGCCGTATCCCACACGGGAGAAACACACGACTGCAGGACCAGCTTGTCATCGTCCTCTACACAGAAATTTGCCAACGCTTCGAGCCCGCTCACAACGGCAGGGTGGTCATTGGCATACCCCAGACAGTGCAGCGCCAGAATCGAGTTAAGCATTGCAGGCTGAATCCCTCCCCAATCTCCGCTCGACTCCTGATGCTCCAGTATCCACTGTTCTGCAATGGCGGTCGATTTTTTCTTAAAGGGACGAATAGGGGATGATTCATACACTTTCAGCATATGATCGACACCGATAAAAAAGTTTTTCCAGCTCAGAATGCCGTCCTGGCGTGAAAAGGTGTAATCACTGGGACGGGGCGGACGGACGAACAGCTCCTGGACTCGCGCTCGCGGAGGCAGCTTCCGGACCGGATTCTCCGACATGACAATTGAAAGCGGGATAATGGTGGCTCGCGACCAACTGGAGAGCTCATACACGTTAAAATAGACCCATTCCGGGAGCATCATCAGTTCAATCGGCATGGACGGAACACCCAGCCAGGAGAATTCACCGAAAAGAGCCAGGAATATCTTGGTAAAAACCCGTGACTTGAGTATACCGCCTTTGGCAAGGATAAATTTACGGGCTTTGCACATGGCAGGATCATCTGCAGAATACCCTGCCAACTTGAGCGCAAAATACGCCTCGATTGTTGTCGAAAGATCGCCGGGGCCGCCAAACCAGACCGGCCAGAAACCTTCCTCCGTCTGTTTGCTCAAAATATATTGTGCCATTTTCCGTTCACGCGGCTTGTCAACCATGCCAAGAAAATGGAACAGCATAATATATTCCGACGTTATCGTAACGTTTGACTCAAGCTCGGCCCACCAGTACCCTTCAGGCAACTGCTCGCGAAAAAAGAAATCCCTCGTCCGCTCAATTGATTTATCAAGCGGGTTTTGTGCGTCTCCGACCATTTTTTTCCAGATGGTAGATGGAAGGTGATGAATTTTACCGGGTGTTTTTGCAGCCGGTAAAGAATCAGTATCGGTCGCGCCAACATTAAGCGAGGTAAGAGAATTTGATATTGAATATTTGTTCATTTTCACCGTAACGTACTCCCTACTGTTGAACAACGCTGCATTCTACGAATAAACTTCCCACCAAAAAGTTATGATTAGTACCACAAAACACCCCATGTGTACATTTTTTTCCTTTTTCACCTGTTTATTGTGCCGGTTTTGTGACACATTCCCGGTACATACAGGAGGAAGAAAAATGCAATGCATGACATTTCTCCATGAAGGCCTATACGGACTAATCATGGGTCAATCGCCGGCAGATCTCATGCCATGACAAAATAAAAGCACACTGTATTTATCGTAACGAAGAGCCCAAAAGCGGGACGACGACGCACTTTGATACAAAAACGTTGCAATCTCTCATCTAATCAATACAATCATCAAACTTCAATATTATCAGCAACACATGGAAAGAGCGATGGCAACGCTAACTATTGAACATCAGGATAATATCACCATTGTCAAGGTATCCGGAAAAGTGACCTTTGATGACATTGCAGACACCATCAGGACCCGCTACCATGAGGTGAAGCGTCATTTAATCTGGGATTTCACCGACGGCGATGCCACCGGAATAAGCTCCGATGATTTCAGAATGGTCCTGCGTCTGGTAAAAGAGCACAGACCCTATTATGAGGACAGCAAGACAGCCTACATCAGCCCTTTTGATATCAACTTCGGGATGACACGCATGTTTTCTGCGTATGCCGAAGTCACCAACATGCCGTACCCGTATAAAGCGTTTCATTCCTTTGAGGAAGCAGCTGAGTGGCTTAACGGTGGTGATCACAGAGAAAGAGGACTTTGAGACGGGAACTGCCGGACAGCCTGATTTGAACATTGGACGGCATGCCAAGTGGAGAGCTGAAGAGTCGCTTGAGTGTAGGCTTCTGCTGCTTCTGGAGACACCCGGGGAAAGTCACGGCAAGTGGTGAGGATTTCTTCGATCACGATTCCCCCTCTGAAAGCTGATGTTGGAAACAATATTAACCACAGGAATGCAAGCAATCCATCTTAAAACACAACTAGGTAAAAGGCCCATTCTTTTACGACATTAGACTAATTTTTAATTAAGGCGGGTGCCTAACGCAAGATGTGATTCATGGTGCACCTATATTCTGGATTTGTCAGTTCACCAACAGTTAACTGCCATTTTCTTACCACGTCATACTTCCTGTTTTGTCATATCAATAATTCATTCTGCTTCCTGAACGCCATTCGCCCCATAGCTAACCTTCTAGATCACCTCAAGCAGCACATACTGGCTTGAACCACGCGCAAACCAGAAGGGATGTGAGCAATCCATGTAGTGCAATCAGGCATCGAATCCTGATGGCTACATCTCATCAGATTCATTTGGTACCCTCTTATCGGAGAGTGGATACTTGCTCAATTCACCCTTTGCGTTCAGAAGTTCCTCCAACAGTCGTTCCTCATTTAGCACAAGATCCCTGATACGGGAGAGAGTTAGTGAAGTGGTGAGAAACGATGCCAGACGCATGAAAGTTTCCCAGTAGATGAAGTAAGGGTGAGAATAAGGATGATGAGTAAGGCGATCTGCAAAGTACCAACAGACACCACAAGAAACAGCCATAGCAATCCCTTCTTCTCTTCCTCCATACCATGCGGCTATTGCTACAGGTATAAAATAAAAAATAAAGAATCCAAATTCATAGCCGGTGACATAATCCAAAAGAGAGAAAGAAGCGAGTATAGCGCCACTTGTAATCATCGCTGCTACCCTGTAATTTTCAAGGACTAACGGGTGAGTCAAACGCCCTTTTCTGGACGGTATCAAACTGGTTACGTCTCTGTTTGCCATTTAGAAAAACTCCACGCCCTCATAACGCAAACTATCTATCATCTCTTTATCCTGTAGTCTCGTAACGTTTTCCGTATCTTCCGGTGACCATGCTGGCATTAGTGTTCCCTACTAGTTCAACAATCGTGACCTCATCCACATCAGCCTGTTTCAGGATGACACAAAAGATATGCCTGAATGAGCGTTAACCCTTCTTATCATCTTTGGAGACATTACGTTCTCAGGCCCCCTCACCCTGAGATGACTTCAAGAACCAGTTTGATATGCCTCTATTATACTACTCTCTGAAGTCTAGAGCAAGAAACGGGACAATTTAGAAGAGCTGAAGATAATTGATTAGACAGGAAAAAGAAAAGCTCCCCACTCTCAACAAGATGGGAAGCTTTTCAATAAATTATGGTGCCGAAGGCGAGACAAGGAGACATTTTTAAATAAATAAATAATATTATGCAGTTATGAATTAGCAGGTTTTCTCTTGTGTAACAAATTGTGGTACAGATAAATTATTCAATT
>Ga0073936_10005957_pt1 | contig 16248 bp, 15 predicted proteins | sample AliMusrvi5mmetaG_FD_87041 | JGI IMG/M metagenome (GOLD analysis project Ga0073936, IMG submission 87041) | Freshwater lake bacterial and archeal communities from Alinen Mustajarvi, Finland, to study Microbial Dark Matter (Phase II) - Alinen... | ecosystem: Environmental > Aquatic > Freshwater >... | reverse complement strand
GGGCTCGACCACGAGGACGCCGCCGAGTTCAGCTTCCTGCTCGCCACGCCGGTGATCCTCGCGGCGGGCGTACTCAAGATCCCCGACCTCTTCGGTACGCTCGGCGACGGGATCCGCGGCCAATGCTTCGCCGGAGCAGCCGCGGCAGCGGTGGCTGCCTACCTGTCGGTCTCGTTCCTGGTCCGCTGGTTCAAGACCAGGACGCTCTGGCCATTCGGCATCTACTGCCTCGTGGTCGGTGGGCTCTGCATCATCCGCTTCGCCTGAGGCGAGGTCAGGACGACTCGACCACGCTCCGGCGACCTTCGAGCGCTCGGCCGAGCGTGAGCTCATCGGCGTACTCCAAGTCACCGCCGACAGGCAGGCCAGATGCGATCCTCGTGACGGCGATCCCGAGCGGTGAGAGGAGCCGGCTGAGATAGAGCGCCGTCGCCTCTCCCTCGAGGTTCGGGTTGGTGCACAAGATGACCTCGGTCACGCCCTCCGGCTCGAGCCGGGCCAAGAGCTCCGCTGCCTTGATCTGGTCCGGACCGATCCCCTCGAGCGGATTGAGCGCACCGTGGAGCACGTGGTAGCGGCCATGGAACTGGTTGGTCCGCTCGACCGCCACGATGTCTCGGGGGTCCTCGACCACGCAGAGCGTCGAGGTGTCACGCCGCTGGTCGGCGCAGATCGGGCAGAGCTCGCCGGTGTCGGCCACATTCAGGCAGATCGCGCACAGCGAGGTGTTCTCCTTGACCTCGACGATGGCGGCGGCGAGGCGACGTGCATCGTCCTCAGGGACCTTGAGCAGGTGGAAGGCGATCCGCTGGGCGGACTTCGGGCCGATGCCTGGCAGCCGTCCCATCTCGTCGATGAGCCGGCGAAGCGATCCGGTGTACATCTCAGGCACCGTCCTCAGGCATCGCGCCTGGGAAGGCCTTCAAGATCGTGTCGGCGGCGTGGTTGGCCACCGCCGAGGCGGGGGCCTCGGTGAGGTCCTCGACGTCGATGGCGTCAGCCTCGTCGAACACCTCGTCGCTGGGTTCCGGTGGAGGCGGCGGGCTCGCAGGCGAGGGCGGCGGAGGTGGCGAGCTCGAGGACGGACGGTCGACCACGATCTCGAGGGTCAGCGCTTGGCCCGTCGCTGCCTTCATCGCTGCCTCGACCTTCGACTTGGCCGCCAAGCACTTGTCACGGTGCGGGTCGGAGGGGACCTCAAGGCGCACGGTGGTGCCGTTGACGCTGAGCAGTCGGCCTGCCTGGTACATCGCCTTGGTCGCCCCTCGCAGCTGGCCGAGCACCCCGCTCTGCCAGATCGCCTCGATGTCGTGGAGCGACACATCGGTCGCTCCGACTGGTGCCGGCGTGGCCGGTGGCGCTTCTTCAGGATTGGACGTGACCTCAGGGGCCGGTTCCGCCACTGGTGCCGCAGCGGTCGGGGCAGCCCGGTAGGCACCGAGCGACGGCCGCTTGCCCGGCTCGCTCGGCACGACAGGCGGTGGTGGCACAGGCGAAGGAGTGGGCGTTGGGGCAGGTGCGGTGCCGGCGGGACGCTGCGAGAGCTCCGCCACCTGGCGCTCGAGGCGAGCCAGCCGCTCCTCGAGTCCAGCGGCGCCGTGGGAGAGATCGGTCCTGGCGCTGCGCACGATGGCAACCTCGAGCACCACCTGCGGGTCGGCAGCGTCGCGCATCTCGACCATCGATCGTCCAAGCGTCTCGATCGAGCGAACCAGTCGGGCCAGCCCCATCCGCTTCGCCTGGTCACCAAGGCGCTCTCGCTCGGCACCAGCAGCCTCAGAGAGATCTGGGGAGACCAGCAGCAAGAACCCCTGCCGCAGGTCATCGATCAGGTCGGCGCAGAGCTGCTGGGGACCCCAGCCGCTGACGTGGAGCACGGCCAGGGCAGACAGCGCTCGTGACGCATCCTCGTCGCACAGGCCTTCGATGAGCTCGGCGAAGGTGGGACGCACGTCGCCGGCGTCGCCGATGGCGGCCACCTGCTCGAGCGCGCTCAGGGCGTCGCGAGCTGAGCCCTTGCCTCGACGGACCACGACGCCGAGCGCCTCGTCGTCGAGGGCGAGGTGGGCGTCGTCTCGGACGTCCTTGAGCAGCTGCTCGAGGGTCTCGGCTCCGAGCAGGCGGAACTCGAGGTGCTGAACCCGGCTTCGGATGGTGGCCGAGACCTTCTGGGGGTCAGTGGTGGCCAGCACGAAGACGACGTGTCCCGGCGGCTCCTCGAGCGTCTTGAGCAGCGCGTTCGACGCTGCGTTCGAGAGCATGTGGACCTCGTCGACGATGTAGACCTTGTGCCGACCCGGCGAGCCGAGCGCGGCATGCGAGACGATGTCACGGATAGCGTCGACGCCGTTGTTCGACGCAGCGTCGAGCTCGATCACGTCCATCGACGTGCCCTTGGTGATCTCGATGCAGCTCGAACAGACCCCGCACGGCTCCCCGTCGACTGCATTCTGGCAGTTGAGCGCCTTGGCCAGGATCCGGGCGGTCGAGGTCTTTCCTGTCCCCCGAGGACCGCTGAAGAGGTAGGCGTGGGCCACGTGGTCGTCGCGCACGGCGCTCTTGAGCGCCTTGACCACGTGCTCTTGGCCCCGCAAGGCGGCGAACGTGCCAGGCCGATAGCGACGGTAGAGCGAGACGACCTCGTCGGAGGCGAAGGGTTCCTGCGTCGACTCGGCCATGGGCTGATGCTACCGGTGCCCCGCGACGCCCACCCGCTGGTGCAAGCCTGCGCACAGCGCCGCCACGCGACACCGGTCCTCGGAGCGATGGCCAGGTTGACTGCGGCACACGACCTGTCCCGCTGAGAGCTGCTGCCTTCCGACCCTGACTCGGTTCACGAGCGATCGTTGCGCAGGACCCGGCCACCGCTCCGAAGACCGGTGTTGGACCTCAACCTAGTCGGCGTCGACCGTGGCCGGCACCTCGACGGTGCGGGTCACGGGCGCAGGCCAGGTGGCTGCCGGGGGGATGGCGAGCGCCACGAGCACGAGGATCGCCGGTACCAACGGGGACCAGTAGCGGAAGACCGGATAGGTCCCGAATGCCACCGACAGCAGTGAGGTCACCACGAGGAGCGAGCCAAGCACAGCGATCGACACTCGATCAGACGGCGGGGCGCGACCGAGGCGTGGTCGCTCGACCCCCTCTGAGCGCCGTCGGAACTCGGCCAGCGCCCAGAAGATCGCTCTGAGGAGGGCGATCAGCATGGCGGTCCAGAGCAGCAGCTGGGGCACCTGGGTCGTCCCAGCCACGAGCGTGCGCAGCGAGGAGTCGATGTGCGGGTGCGGCGTCTCGTCGGCGAGCGTGAACCACGAGGAGCGGTTCGGGAACCGGATCGAGTCGACGAGCGGCCCCGATCGAGGCAGCTTGGCGGTGGGGTCGTGGAAGTCGCGCAGATCGTTGACCGGGGTGGCGGTCATCTGAAACACGATGCTCGCCCACATCTGGCTGAGGAAGGCTTGCGGGTGGGCGACGATGCCCCGCTCGACCGCCCCGAGCAGCTGGCTCTGGGTCGCTGCGAACTCGCCTGGGGTGATGCTGCGGAGTGCGAGCGCCCAGTGGCCGAGCGGTGGCCGCCAGAGCAGGTCCTGGTTCCACCCGGGGGGTGACAGGAAGGTTCGCTGCTCGCACACGACCGCCAACACGTGGTGGGTCCGGCCCATCGCGCCCGGGGGCGGCGTGCAGTCGACGATCGGCGACCATCTGGTCACGAGGAACGACGCCTGGGCGGGGTCGGTCGTCCACATCGAGTACCACCGGTGATAGGTCACGAGCGTCGGGATGGTCGGCGCCACCAGGCTCACGATGCACAGGGCAGGCAAGGCCGCGTAGCGCAGCAGCCGGCTCGACACCGCTGCCGCGGACTTCCAGAGCACAAGGACGATCAGCGCTGTCACCAAGGTCACCACCGGCAAGAGGGCTGCGGTGTGGACCGCCGCAGCACAGCCGAGCGACGCCGCCGCGATGGCGGTCCAGGCCAGGATCGGGGCTGGTCGCCTGGCGCGGATCGCTGAGCAGGCGGTGGCAAGGAAGAGCGCCAGGAAGAACGTCTCGACGGTCTCGGTGAGCATCGAGCGCTCCAGCCAGATCTGGAGAGGCAGGATGGCGAACACCATCCCGGCGAGCATCGCCAGCCACCAGCGGCACAGCCGGAGCAGGCACCACGTCAGGAGCAGCGCGGTGGCTACGCCGAGGATCGCCTGTGCCCACAGCACGTGCGCCTCGGTGAGCGAGCCGAGCGTGAAGATTCGCCAGAAGCCGTTGATAGCGGGCTCGTGCGCTGGACAGGGTCGCACCGCCCTCGTGATGACGTAGCACCACGAATCAGGGAAGTAGAGGGCCTGAGGCGCCAGCACGGTCCCGATCACCCGAGCGATGACAGCGACGATCCCGACCGACGACAGGGCGAGAAGCCACCGGGCGCGAGCCGTCACGAGGCCGCGCCCCATTGCTGTGACGACAAGGGGACCATGGGGACCATGGTCTAACATCTCCACGGTCAACTGAGGGGTTCGCCGTGACGACGCCAGTACAAGATCAGGGTCTCCTCGAGCTGACCATCCTCATGCCGTGCCTCAACGAGGCGGAGACGCTGGCGTCGTGCATCGACGAGGCGCTTGCCTTCTTGTCCAGCAGCAGCATCCGAGGCGAGGTGCTGATCGCCGACAACAGCAGCAGCGACGAGAGCCGGGCCATCGCCATCGATGCCGGCGCTCGGGTCGTCGTGATCGACGAACCTGGCTATGGCTCGGCCCTTCGAGGGGGCATCGCCGCCGCCCGAGGGCGCTACGTCGCCATGGCCGACGCGGACGGCAGCTACGACTTCTCCTCGCTCGGTCCTTTCATCGACCAGCTCCGAGACGGCGCTGACCTCGTCATCGGGAACCGGTTCGCCGGCGGCATCGAGCCGGGCGCGATGCCACCGCTGCACCGCTACCTCGGCAACCCGGTGCTCTCCTACGTCGGGCGCCTCTTCTTCCACCTCAAGATCAAGGACTTCCACTGCGGACTTCGGGCCTTCGACCGCCAGGCGATCTTGGACCTCAACCTCCAGACCACGGGCATGGAGTTCGCCAGCGAGATGATCGTGCTGGCGGCGCTGGCGGGTCTTGAGATCACTGAGATCCCGACCACGCTGCGGCCAGACGGCCGGAGCCGACCCCCGCACCTGCGCAGCTGGCACGACGGCTGGCGGCACCTGCGGTTCCTCCTGCTCTTCAGCCCTCGATGGCTCTTCCAGATCCCAGGACTCGTCCTCGTCATCGCCTCGCTGATCGCGGGGATCGTGCTGGCGCTCGGTCCGCTCAAGATCGGCAGCGTCACCTTCTCAGCCGGCAGCCTGGTGGTGGCCGCTGGCGCCTTCATCGTGGGCGTCCAGGCGCTCCAGTTCGACTTCATCACCCGATCCTTCGCCTTGACCGAGGGCTACCGGACCCAGGACGAGCGAACGAGACGCCAGCTGGCTGCCGTCACCTTCGAGCGAGGGGCCCTCGTCGGGCTGCTCCTCGTGGCACTCGGGATCATCGGGCTCGTGGTGACCTTCCAGTCGTGGCGGCGAGTCCGCTTCGGCAACCTCGTGACCACCCACGAGATGCGCGTGCTGATCCCCTCGGTGGTGGCGATCGTGGGTGGGTGCCAGGTGGCGCTCACGGCCATGTTCGTGAGCCTGATGAAGATCCGGGCCGACCTCGACTGATCGCGCCCCGGACGGGTGGGTGGCCTCGGCTCTTGTAATCTCGTGTGTCCTCGCTTCGAGCGGGGCATGGAGGCGTGCGAGAGCGGCCGAATCGGCACGATTGGAAATCGTGTGTGGGGAAACTCACCGTGGGTTCAAATCCCACCGCCTCCGCCACGAAGTCGGCGACCTGCCACGGCCCTGCCATGAGATCGTCGCTTCCACCATCAAGGATCCGCTGGCCGACTCCTGTCACGTTCCTAGGCTCGTTGCGAGATGACCGTGTTCGAGGACAGACCGGGGCAAAGCGCCGGCACCGCCAACGACGCCACCACGAGGAGCCAGAGCTCATGACGACACCCGATGAGCGGCCCGACACCGACGTGACGCACAGCCTCGATGAGCCGCCAGCCGAGCGACGCCGTCTGATCTGGCGGCCACCCGCGCTCGGCGCGCTCTTCGTGGGCTTCATCTTCTGGCTCGAGTCGCTCAGGCCGACCCTGCTCCCCCACCCTCCCTTGAGCCAGGGCGTCGTCGGTGGGCTGTGCCTGCTGATCGGCTACGGCATCGGCGGGCTCGCCATCCATGCCGTCGTGCTGATCGCCCGGCGCCTGGGCTGGTCGGGAGCCTCGCCGGCGGTCCGACGAGGGGCGAGGTGGGCGTTCCTCGTCGCCGGCATCATCGGAGTCGTCGGCGGGTCAGTGATCTGGCTGCGCTGGCAGAACGACCAGCGCATCGAGGTCTCGATGCCCCACATCAGCTGGACCGAGGTCCCAGTGATGCTGCTGGTGACCGCGCTCGTCGTGGTGATCATCGGCATCATCGCCCGCCTGATCGCCGCTGGCGTCGGGTGGCTCGACCGGCTGCTCAGCCGCCACCTCCCGAGGCCCGTGGCGCACGTGATCATGGTGGTGGTCGTGGCGTTCGTGGCCATCGGCCTCGGCAACAAGCTGGTGGTCGACGCCTTCCTCGGGCGGGCCAGCGCCGCCTTCGAGGCGGGCGACTCGACCACCGAGCCCGGCGCCCACCAGCCGACCTCCTCCGACATCTCCGGTGGCCCAGGGTCGCTGGTGGCGTGGAGCACGCTCGGCCTCCAAGGCCGCAACTGGGTCTCTCGCACCTCGACGCAGGCTGAGCTCCAGGCCTTCGCCGGCGCGAATGTCCCGGTGATGCAGCCCATCCGCGCCTATGCAGGCCTGGCCAGCGCCTCGAACGTCGACGCCCGGGCCAAGCTCGCCGTCGAGGACCTCGCCCGGGCCGGAGGCTTCAAGCGCAAGGTCCTCGTGGTGGCGACCGCCACCGGCTCTGGCTGGATCAACCCGATCACCTCCTCGGCGTTCGAGTACGAGTGGCACGGCGACACCGCCATGGTCTCGATGCAGTACTCGTACCTGCCCTCCTGGATCGCCTTCCTGACGGATCGAGACACCGCCGCCCAAGCGGGCACCGCGCTCAACCGGGCGGTCTACGCCGAGTGGTCGGCCCTCCCGGCAGGCGAGCGGCCGAAGCTCATCCTCTTCGGCGAGAGCCTCGGGTCGCTCGGCTCTGAGGACACCTACCTTGGCGCCACCGCTGCCGGCTCGGTCGACGATGCCACCGCACACGCAGACGGCATCTTGTGGGTCGGACCGACGACGACCAACCCCATCTGGCACCAGGTCACCGCTGCCCGCAACCCAGGCTCGCCAGTCTGGCGACCGACCTATGGCGATGGGTCCCAGGTGGTCTTCGCCAACTCGCCAGGCGAGCTGCCCACCGCCGCGTCGGGCCGATCACGCATCGTCTACCTCCAGCACCCCTCGGACCCGGTGACCTGGTGGAGCACCTCGGCCATCTACTGGCCGCCGGCATGGATCAGCGAGCATCCGCACGGGTCTGACATCCCGTCGTCGGTCTCGTGGTTCCCGATCGTGACCTTCCTCCAGACGACCGGTGACCTCATGGAGGGGTTCTCGACGCCAGCTGGCCATGGCCACAACTACAACGACGCATGGGCCCAGGCCGTCAACTCGGTGGCGACCCCAGCTGGTTGGACCGCGGCCGACACCGCTCGGCTCTCGGCCGCCATGGTGGCCCTCCACGGCCTCGGTGCCAACTGAGGTGACCGAGGTCGACCAAGCTGGCGACGCACACACGAAGAGCTCGTCGTGGTGGTCCACGCACCGCGACCTCATCGCCCTGGGCGCCACCATCGTCGTCTTGGCCTCATGGAACATCTCGCGCTCATCGTTGGTCCCCGAGCGCTACGGGATCCCAGCCAGCCTCGCCATGGCGGTGGTGTTCGTCGGCCTCGGCCTCTTTGGTGGCCTTCGCTGGCGAGGCTTCGGGCTCGAGCGCAGCCGCCTGCTGAGCGGCCTGGCCTATGGCGGCACGGTGTTCGCCATCGTCGGCGTGGTGCTGCTCATCGGCGGTGCCCTGCCGGCGACCTCCTCGGCTCTCAACGACAGCCGGGTGCACGTCAGCGCGGCCACCATGGTCTTCGAGGTCTTGGTCGCCATCCCCTTCGGCACCGTCGTGCTCGAGGAGCTCGCCTTCCGGGGCACGCTGCTCGGCCTACTTCGTCGCCGGCTCTCGACACCGTGGGCGATCGGCGTGATGGCGGTGCTCTTCGGCCTCTGGCACATCAAGGGCGTGCTCCACAGCCCGAGCGGCGGCATCGCGGTCGGTGCGGTCATCGGCACCGTGCTGGCCACCACGGTGGCCGGCGTCGGCTTCGGGTGGCTCCGGGTCAAGTCCGGCAGCCTGCTTGCCCCGGTCTTGGCCCACATCGCCACCAACTCGCTGACCTTCGCCATCGCCTGGGCCTACTGGCACTGACCACCGTCAGCGGCCAGAGCAGTGGCGACCGTCTCGGCACCACCGATGCACGGTACCGTAGTGGGGTATCTGAACATGGAGGCAAGAGTGGCGGGCTACGCGAATGACAAGGATCGACTCTCGAAGCGGCTCCGTCGCGTGGAGGGTCAAGTCCGTGGCATCCAGCAGATGATCGAGGATGACCGCTACTGCATCGATGTGATCACCCAGGTCGCAGCCGCAACAAAGGCGCTCCAAGCAGTGGCACTCGAATTGCTGGGCGACCACCTCAGCTCATGCGTCGCGTCAGCGATCGATGCCGGTGGCCCCGAGGGGCAAGAGAAGATCGATGAGGCAACTGCTGCGATCTCTCGGCTGATGAGATCTTGAAAAGTCTGTCGGGTGACTTGATACCCTCCTAGGGTATCGCTAGGATGGCACCTGCGGTCGGCATCCGGCAGGCCGCGAAGCAGAACCGAGGACCTTCCGATGACACAGACCACCACCTGCGACAACCCGACCTGCAGCTGCGACCCGTGCACCTGCGCCAACTGCACCTGTGGCGATTCCACCACCACGTGCAGCAACCCGAACTGCAGCTGCACCAACTGCACCTGCGATCCGTGCACCTGCGGTCAGAGCACGCCTGCCAACTGACCGCCCGTGGGCCCGTCGAGGCGCATGCGTTGCCGGTCGCCGATAGCCTGACGTCGACGAAGGGAGGTAGGCGACATGTCGACAGGCAGATGTGACAACCCGATGTGCACGTGCGATCCCTGTGGTTGTAACGATTGCCAATGCGGTACCGCACGTCTCGGCGAGCTCGAGAGCCAGGTGATGGAGATCTTGTGGCGACATGGCGGCGAGATGACCGGACGCCAAGTCGCCGACGAGCTTCCCGAGAGCGCATACACGACCGTCGCAACCATCCTCGAGCGACTCGTGGGCAAGGAGCTCGTCGAGCGCCGAAAGGTCGGCGGTCGAATCCACTTCACTCCGATCGGCTCTCCAGGAGCGAGGGCTGCCGTGCTCATGCGGCAAGCCATGGGCTCGTCGGACGATGCCGCTCAAGCGCTCGGCGAGTTCGTCAGGACGCTCTCGGCCGACGAGCGATCGGCGCTCGAAACCGCACTCACCGAACGCTGACCTTGCTGGCGGCGTCGACTCAGACCATCAAGATGAGCATGAAGCCCATGGCGATGCACATCACCACGTGGCTGAGGTCCTCGAGCCAGGGCAGCGAACCAACCTCAGCCTCCTGAACCACATCGGTCACGGTCAATGTGTCGCCGAACGACGGCGCTGCGGTCGTTGCTGTGGTGATCACCGGTTGCACATCGTCGTGATGGGAGCGTCCTCGACCCCGGGCCGCAAGCGTGAAGATGGCGGAGCCGAAGAAGATCATGGCAAGCAGGTACCCGATCCCGGCATCGAGGTGCGCAGGAGCGTGACCGCCCATGCCACCCATCATGCCCACCGAGTCGCCTGAGCTTGCTGGCATCGGGAACCAGTACATGAGGAGCATCGCTCCCGCCATCAGCGCGTGGATCGAGGTGTGCGGCACGTGCGTGCCAAAGCGCTGGAGCGACAAGATCGCTCGTGCAATGAACCACACCAGCAAGGCACCGAAGATGAGCTCCCACATCCAACTCGGGCCGAATGCCCAGGCGGGAACGAACATCCCCGCCATGGCGGTGCCCATGAGGATATGGGCGATGTCGATGTCGCGGCCGGCGGGCCGCTTGGTTGCGATCGAGACGATCAGCAAGACGGCGCAGTAGGCGACCACCGCGAACATCAGCACCCCGAAGAGGTAGTACAGCCAGCTTGGTGTTCCCATCTCTACGCCTCCACTTCGGTGCTGATGGCTTCGTTCGAAGGTGCGGCGACCGTCGCATCTGTCCTCGGCCAGTACATGAGGAGGAGCAGGATTGCCACAGGTCCTGAGTTCGGATCGGTTGCGCCGCCCACCAAGATCCCGCCCAGGTTCTGCACACCGATCCAGATCAAGAAGAAGACGGTGATGCCGATCACCAGGATCACCCTTGCGACCGGTGCCGGCAGCAGCACCGATATCGCGATGGCGACGCAGAGGACGGCGAGCCAGATCGCAGCCGCCGTCCCGTGGTGCAGCATGAACCCCTCTGACACCCGGTCGATGTGGGCAAGCCACCCTGGCTCCCCTGCCATCATTCCGTCGATGAGGTCATGGAGCGCCTGGGGTGACCGACCAGCACCAACGACCGAGAGCACTGCGAGCAAGGCCCACCAGACGATCCAGATGACCTTCGCCGCAAGGACGCCGATGCTCTGCGCTGCGACGAACGGCCTGCCGTCACCATCGCTCGGCCACAGGAGGACCGCCAACACCGCATAGAAGAGCACGCCGCCAGGGCCACCACCGAACGGGGTTGCACCGCCCTGGAAGATGCCACCAGCTCCTTCGCCGAACCACCACACCCCAAGAGCCCACGCGATCGACAAGCCCAGCGCATACTTGGTGGTCCGTCGATAGCCGATGCCGAAAGCGATCAGGAATTGGATCCCGGCGAAGGCTGCGTTCGTCAGGATCGGCTGATGCGCCACGATCGACGCGTTCCAGCGGATCGTGTCAGCCACCCACGCCGGATTGCCATCGGCGAGGCCCTTGAGCATCCCGCTGAACCCATCGGCGCCCTTCGTGAACATGAACGGCTGCAGCTGAAGGACCGCGTCAAACAGCCAGATCGTCGCCAGGAGGAGCTGGAAGGTTCGCTGGAGGTCTCGTGGCGGACGACCGCCTCGAACCTCCTCGGCAAGGCGCCTCTCGATCGACTCGCTCTCGCGTACTGTCACTGGTCACCCCCGTCGTCGGTGAAGTGCATACTACAAGGCGTAGTAAGAATCCCGCAACACAGGTGGCGAATGGCTCAGCCGACCCGGCGATGCAGCGTCACCGTGATGTGGCGGTTGCCGAACGGCGTCGAGATCACGAAATGCCACGGGCCCGGCGTCAGGTCGACAATCTCGGAATAATGGCTTGGTCCGAACCGAAGCTGGCGCAGCACGCGGAGAGGTTGACCGTCATGGCTGGCCGACACTGTTGGATCAACGGAGGCGAGCTGCTCGGGGGTGCCGGTGAACACGAGGTGCCATTGGTTGGGGCCAGTTGCCGAGGAGTTGAAGTAGCTCTCGACCGAACCACCGCCGGGAAGCTGGGTCACGACGAGCGACGGCAGATCGGGAAGCAGCGACTGGCCGCGCGCAGGCGAGACGACCTGGCTCACGAAGGTCAAGCCGGCGAAGAGCACGACCGGGAGCACGACCGAGGCGATGAGGCCGAGACGGCCGGTGGCCCCTCGTCCGCCACTGACGCCGGCCAGTCCGTTTCGTCCAAGACGAGAGAGACGGAGGCTGTTGAGCACCACCAGCACGCTTGAGAGCCCCATCGCCAGGGCCGCAACGAGCGGATCGAGCAAGCCGAGGGCGGCCAACGGGAGAGCCGCGACGTTGTAGCCCATCGCCCAGCCGAAGTTCTGGAGGATCACGGCATAGGTGGAGCGAGCCATCCCGACCGCCGCAGGGATGCCTTGCAAGTCGTTCCCGAGCAAGGCGACATCGCTGTTGGCGAGCGCCGCCTCGGAGCCGCTGCCGATGGCGCACCCCACGTCGGCGGCGGCGAGGGCTGGCGCGTCGTTGATGCCATCTCCAACCATCAGCACCGTGTGGTCGCCCTCCTGCAGGTCGGCGAGAGCCGCCAGCTTGCCAGCCGGGCTGAGGGAGCTTCGTGCATCGCTGATGCCAAGTTGTGCCGCCACGTTGTCGACCGCGGGCGCAGCATCACCACTGAGAATCGTCGTCGACAGCTCGAGCTCACCAAGATGCGTGAGCGTCGCTGCTGCCTCTGGTCGCAACGGGGTGGCCAAGGAGATCACCGCCACCATCTCTGCATCTCGCCAGAGCGCGACCACCGTCTCGCCGGCTCGATAGCCCTCGTCGACGATGTCGACCAGTGATGGGGCCACGACGGCATCGTCGAGCACGCCGACGGCCACCCGCTGCCCCGAAACCTCGCCGGCTACCCCGACCCCGATGGCCGTCTGGACATCAGCGGCCACCGGGATCGGCCGCGAGCCGCCCACCTCCTCAGCGGCCCGTCGAATGGCTATGGCGATCGGATGCTCGCTGCCTGCCTCGACGGCCGCCGCCAACAGGAGCGCGTCCTCGACGTCGACGCTCGGGATCGTCGCGACCCGGCTCACCTGTGCAAAACGCTCGGTCAGCGTCCCTGTCTTGTCGATGGCGACGCGGTCGACGTGCGCCAGGCGCTCAAGCGCATCACCGTTTCGAACGAAGATCCCGAGTGCCGCCGCCCGACCGCTCCCGACCATCATCGCCACCGGTGCAGCGAGGCCCATCGCGCACGGGCAGGCAACAAGGAGCACTGCCAGGCCTGCGAGTACCGCTCGCCCAGGGTTGCCCTCGATGATCCACCACACGACGAAGGTCACCAGCGCACCGATCAGGACCGCCGGGACGAATACGGCCGAGATCTGATCGGCAACCCGCTGCATCGGTGCCTTGTCTCGTTGTGCCTCGTCGACGAGCCGCTGGAGTCGAGCCAGCACCGACTCCGACGCCACAGCAGTGACCTTGAGAACGATCAGGCCAGACACGCAGCGAGTCCCGCCGGTCACCTCGTCCCCGACGGTGCGCTCCACGGGGAGGGGCTCACCGGTGAGCATCGACTCATCGATCGAGGAACCTCCTTCGACGATCACGCCATCGAGCGGCAGCGCTTCGCCAGGGAGCACCTTGATCAGCGCTCCGACGGGTACCGCCTCGGGCGCGACCAGCTCCCCCTCGTCCTCGACACTTCGCACCACACGTGCCACGGGAGGACGCAATGACAAGAGTGAATGAAGCGCGCTTGCGGCGCGGCCCCGGACGCGTGCCTCGATCGCCCGGCCCGTGGCCAAGATCGCCACGATGATCGGCGCCATGACCCCGTGGAGCCGGGCAGCGAATGCTCCGCTGCCACCGAGGTGCACGTGACGGCCACCGAGTGCCACCGCCTCGACCGCTGAGACTGCGAGCGCCGCCGTGGTGCCCAAGGCGATGAGCGTGTCCATGTTGGTCGCACCTCGGCGCGCCAAACGGAGGGCATTGCGGAGAAATGGCCAGCCACCGACGGCCTCGACTGCGATCGCTAGCACGAGGACTGCCCAGCTCGGACCAGCGGTCTCTGGAGCGAACAGTGCGATTGCTAGGGCTACCAGCGCGAGTGGCCACGAGATCGACATCCGGAGCATCCATCGCTCCGGGTCAATCGACGGTGACTCGTGGACATCGGGGGTTACTGGTGACGCGCTGTACCCGACCTCGCTGACCGCCTGGCATAGCCCAAGGTTGTCGATCTGTGATGGATCAAAGGAAACGAAGGCGCGATGCGTGGCCAGGTTCACCGATGCACTGGCGACTGCCGGCAGCTTGTTCAGCGACCGCTGGATCCTCGTCGAGCACGCACTGCAGTGCATGCCGCCGAGCTCAAGCTCGATCGTCTCAACAGGCAGCTCGGAGAGATCCTCCTGCGTTGGTGAAGCCGTGGTCACCACGAGTGGTTTGCCGCCGGGAGGCGCATGGGTCAGCCAGCCGTCGTCGCGGCGTAGCCAGCCTCTTGGATGGCCGCCGTCAACGTCGAGACGTCGACTACCGCCGGGTCGTAACCGATCGTGGCCTTGCCTGCGTCGAGATCGACGCTCGCTGAGCGCACACCATCGTGCTCGGTGAGCGTCTCCTCGACCAGAGCCACGCACGACCCACAGTGCATGCCCTCGATCAGGATCTCGACCGAAGCCGGGGTCACGCCGCTGGAGTCTTGGTTCTGAATGCTCACCCTTGCGATGCTACGCGGTATCCGGGTGGCATGCGACAGCACGCCGACCATCCACATCGCGAGCCACGCGAAGGTCAGCAGAAGTGACGCACTTCTTACGAATGCCTTAGCGCCCCGCTCCTTGCCTCTTAGGCAGCGTCGACAAGATGCCCGCATCCAATCGAGCCCCCGAGGGAGACCATGTCTGTTTTGATCCGAGGTTGGCGGAACGCGTTCCGCAACGTCGTCCGCTCTGTCGGCACCATCGCCGTGCTCGCCCTCGTGGTGGCGCTCGCCATCTCCATGCTGCTCGCTCGCCAGACCGTCAACTCCAAGATCGACTCGGTCAAGGCGTCGACTGGGACCACCATCCGAGTTACGCCCGCCGGGTTCTTCGGCGGACAGGGAGGTGGCACCGCGCTCAAGTCATCGAAGCTCGACACGTTGGCCTCGATCCCACACGTCACCGCAGTCAGCCAGCAACTCGAGCAGCGGCTTTCCTCGAGCCAGACCAACCTGACGAGTCCGATCCAAGCGGGGAACCTCGGCGGCCAGTTCGGCGGGGCGCCCCTGGGCAGTCGAGCGCTGGCAGCCCGTCGGGCTCGACAGGCTCGACAGCCTCGACAGGCTCGACAGGCTCGACAGGCTCGACAGGCTCGACGAGCTTTATCTCCTCGGTCACGGTGACGGGCGCCACCACGCCGGGCACAGCACTCACCCAGGGAGCTGGTGGCAGCGGCGGCTCGACCGAGAAGCTGACCCAGGGCACCACCTTCACCGCCGGCAGCACCAAGGACGTCGCCGTCATCGGCACATCGTTGGCCAAGGCGAACAAGCTGAAGGTTGGCTCAACCTTCACCGCCTGGGGCACGACCATCACGGTCATCGGCATCTACAACGCTGGCTCGACCTTTGCGAACGCCGGCGTCCTCATGCCGCTCGAGACCGTTCAGAAACTGTCGGGCAACGTCGGTGCCGCAACCGGCGCCACGGTCATCGCTGACTCGGTCGACAACGTCGCCTCGGTCACCTCACAGGTCAAGGCAACCATGGGGTCGAGCGTCAACGTGATCTCCTCCCAGCAGCTCGCCGAGTCACAGCTGAGCCCGCTGAGCAGCGTGGCCACCATCACGCTCTGGACCCTCATCGCCGCGCTTGCGGCGGCCGGCCTGATCGTGCTGGCCACCATGGTGATGATCGTGCGAGAGCGTCGACGTGAGATCGGTGTCTTGAAAGCGATCGGCGCCTCGAGCTCCTCGGTGATCCGTCAGTTCATGGTCGAGGCGATCACCTTGACCGGCATCGCCGGTCTGGTCGGCCTGCTCATCGGGATCCTGGCCAGCAACCCCATCGCCTCGTCCCTCGTCTCGAGTCAGACCAGCTCGTCAGCCTCGAGCTTCGGCGGACCGCCGGGTGCTGGCAACGGCGGCTTCTTCCGACCCGGAGGTTCGACGGGTGGCGCGTCACCCCCAAGTGGCGTCCACACCGCACCGGGCTCAGCCGGACCTCCAGGCTTCTTCCACGGAGTCTCGAACACCTTCACCTCGATCCAGACCTCTGCAGGCTGGTCGACGGTGGTGCTCGGCCTCCTGGCCATCATCGTCCTCGCCGCCATCGCCAGCGCCGTGGCCGCCTGGAGCACGTCACGAATCCGTCCCGCTGAGATCCTGAGGAGCGAGTAATGCTGCGAGTCACCGACCTGACCAAGACCTTCACCACGTCGTACGGCGACGTGACAGCGGTCGACCACATGTCCTTCGACGTCGCGGACGGCGAGATCGTCGCCATCGTCGGCCCGTCAGGCAGCGGCAAGAGCACCCGGCTCGGCCTGCTCGGCCTGCTCGACGAGCCGACCAGCGGCTCGATCGAGGTTGGCGACCGCGACGTCAGTGAGCTCACCGCCACACAGCGGGCCGCCTATCGC
>Ga0073936_10005953_pt1 | contig 16258 bp, 15 predicted proteins | sample AliMusrvi5mmetaG_FD_87041 | JGI IMG/M metagenome (GOLD analysis project Ga0073936, IMG submission 87041) | Freshwater lake bacterial and archeal communities from Alinen Mustajarvi, Finland, to study Microbial Dark Matter (Phase II) - Alinen... | ecosystem: Environmental > Aquatic > Freshwater >... | reverse complement strand
TAAAGATAGGGTGTACGCTCTCCCCCAAGGCGTAATTTACGATACGCCGTTATCTGCCTGTCTTTTGACCCGAGAGAATCTGTTATAACTACCTCTTCGCCGGGGTCTTTCTTCATGCGAAGAAAGATCTCATCAGCAACCCTCGTCCCTTTGTAATTGTCTGCGTCAATATTTGTGTCAATGATGATCCCGTTACGGTCGATAATCTTGTAATAGGAGCCTTCGGGCAATCCTGCATCCTTTATATTTTTCTTGAAGTGATCAAAGTTGAGATTTGCTGATATGACCCCGTCAATACGGCCATTTTCATTTAGAATCGGGTAACCGAAACCGATTGTTGCCTTGGCAGATATTTTGCCGATATTATATTCGCCGGAAGAGAATCTTTTACTGGCCACTGTATTCAGAAACGACCGCTTGTTGCCGATGGAGAAAGACTCTTTCATTGGCAGGGCAGATGCCCAGACAGTACCGTTTCGTTCCGTCAGTACGATGTTGCCAAAACGGGGATTTTTTTCATGTATGCCGGCCAGGATCCTGCTGGCTGAAGCAGCGTTGTGCTCCTTAACTTCCGGGAGCTGGGCCAAGACCAGCAGTAATTGCTCTGTATCGTCAGACAGATTGAACTGTTCCGATGCAATACTGTTAACCAGCTTTCTCGCCTCTTGAACCCCGTCATTGATTGAGTCTTTACGCTGTTCATAACCGGAAAAGAAAATTAAAATAGCCGCCGGAGCAGCGAGGAGGAAGGTAATTAGAAGCAGATGCGTTCGTAACGATAATGACAGGAGGTATTTTTTCATTCAAACAGGCTCCCGATAATTCGGCCGATTACAAGGAAGTATTTGAGGGAGTATATATCATCTAAATCTGCTTGAATGTGAAAAAACTGTATATTTACAGCCGATTTACCTCCGAATTCAGAAAGCTGACATTCTGCTTGATGCGCCGGCCAAAAATAGTTCATGCGAAGATGGCGATTTCTGGTATATTCGCCCGCACATCAAGCCGCAGGAGAACCGATACGCATGAAGCTGTCACCGCTTATTGCCGAAGTCCATTTCCCCCCTATTTCCGAAGTTAAACAATGGCTGGCAGACCGTCCTGAAGATGGCCGAGAGCTGATTGACCTCTGCCAGGCAGTTCCGGATTACGCACCCGCTCCGGAGCTGACCGAACATCTGTCCCGACTGTTGAGTGATCCGCTGATGTCAAAGTATTCGCCCGACGAGGGGCTTCCGGAGGTGCGAGCGGCAATCAGCGCGTATTACGGGAGGAAATACGGCGCGCAGCTGACGCCGGATAATTTCTGCCTGACCATCGGCGCAAGCCAGGCGTTCTGGCTGGCAATCGTCACCCTCTGCCGTGCCGGTGATGAAGTTGTTGTGCAGGCCCCCTATTATTTTGATCATCCGATGGCCCTGGATATGCTCGGTATCCGGGGCGTATATGCCCCTTTTGTTGAAGCGGCCCACGGACTTCCCGATCCGTCAACCATCGAAAAACTGATTACCGGCAAAACCAGGGCGATCCTGGTGGTTTCACCCAGCAACCCGACCGGCGCGATCACGCCGCCGGAGACCATCCGCGCACTGTTCGAAGTGGCCCGCCGTCACAACGTGGCGTTGATTCTGGACGAGACCTACAACGAGTTCATCCCCGGCGGCCCCTGCCCGCATGAACTGTTCAGCGACCCGTCCTGGGGTGATCATTTCGTACAAATCGCCTCGTTTGGCAAAACCTATGCCCTGACCGGCTACCGTGCCGGTCAGCTCGTCGCCTCGCGGGAGTTTATCCGCAACGCGCTCAAGGCACAGGACACCATGGCGGTCTGCCAGCCGCGCATCACGCAGCAGGCAATAAAATATGGCGTCGAGCATCTTGACCACTGGGTTGCCGCAAACCGGGACATGATGAGCCGCCGCCACGACCTGTTCCGTGCCGAATTCATGCAGCCGGGCAACCGTTTCCTGCTGACGGCCAGCGGGGCATTCTTTGCCTGGGTGCGTCACCCGTTCAGCGATTGTAGCGGACGGCAGGTGGCAAAACGATTGGTGGACGAAGCCGCGATTCTCTGTCTGCCGGGAGAGGTTTTCGGTTCCGGACTCGAAGGGTATCTGCGGCTGGCCTTTGGGAATATTCGCGAAGAGGCTATTCCTGAGGCGGTCCGGCGTTTTCGGGAGTTTGCGACCTGATACGCACAGGGGGGGTGGTCATTCGAAATTGCCTTCCTTGGCAAAACCGTGTACGTTCTAAACCAGAACGCTCGGAAAATCCATACTACAAGTAACGGCACCGAACAACGGTGCATCGTGGAAGGAAATATACCTATGGTAAACAAAAAAAAACGCACCGTTATCAACGCACCCGGCCTGTCCGAGCTCCCTCCGCTGGCGCCTGATTCTTCCGGCATTGTCCACGACTACCGGCGCTATTTCACCTATACTCTCGGTCAGAATAAATACTGCCATTCCGTCAAATATTTCTATAAGGCTTTGGCACTGACAGTGCGTGATCGTCTGATGGAACGCTGGAAGCTGACCCGTTACACCTATATTGAATCCAATTGCAAGCGGGGGTATTACCTGTCGCTTGAATTCCTGATGGGGCGTACTCTCGGTAACGCCATGCTGAATCTTGGCATTACCGATTCCGCTACCCAGGCGATGAACGACCTGGGCATCAACCTGGAAGACCTGGCGGAAGCCGAAATCGATGCCGGCCTCGGCAACGGCGGTCTCGGCCGTCTGGCGGCCTGTTTCCTGGACAGCTGTGCCACCCTCCAACTGCCGGTCATGGGGTACGGCATCCGCTATGAATACGGCATGTTCCGTCAGCGGATCGTAAATGGCCGCCAGATTGAAGAGCCGGACCACTGGCTGCGCGATGGCAATCCCTGGGAACAGGAGCGCCCGGAATATACCCAACGGGTCCGTTTCGGCGGACGCACCGAGCAGCAGCGAGGCGAAGATGGAGAGCTGCATGTGCGCTGGGTTGACAGTCATGATGTGCTGGCGGTGCCCTACGACATTCCGATTCCGGGCTATCGCAACGGCACGGTCAATACCCTGCGGCTCTGGAAGGCTGCCGCCACCGATGCCTTTGACCTGGGCGAATTCAACGCGGGAGATTATGCCGAATCGGTTGCTACCAAAAACGAAGCCGAAAACATCACCATGGTACTGTATCCGAATGACGCCAGCGAAAACGGCAAGGTGCTCCGTTTGCGCCAGCAGTACTTCCTCGCTTCAGCCAGCCTTCAGGACGTGGTGGAGCGCTGGGTAATGGTGCGCAAGGGTGACTTCACCCTGTTTGCCGAACATAACTGCTTTCAGCTGAACGACACCCATCCAAGTTGCGCCGTGCCAGAATTGATGCGCATCCTGATGGATGATCAGGGCATGAACTGGGATGAAGCCTGGGGGATTACCTGCAAGACCATGGCATACACGAACCATACCCTGCTGCCCGAAGCACTGGAAAAATGGCCGCTGCCGCTGTTCGGCCAGCTGCTGCCCCGGATCCTGGAGATAATTCTGGAGATCAATGCCCGCTTCATGGCGGAGGTTTCAAGCCACTGGCCCGGTGACATCGACCGAATGCGCCGGATGTCGATCATTGAAGAGGGCTCCGTCCCGCAGATACGGATGGCCTATCTGGCTATTGTCGGGAGTTTTTCCATCAACGGCGTGGCCGCACTGCATTCTCAGCTGCTGATCCAGGGACTGTTCCGTGATTTCTATGAGCTCTGGCCGCAAAAATTCAACAATAAAACCAACGGCGTCACCCCGCGGCGCTGGATTGCCCGCTGCAACCCCGGCTTAAGCCGCTTGGTGAGCGAGAAAATCGGCGATGGGTGGATTTCTGACCTGCAGCAGATCAGTAAAATTGCCCCGCTCGCCGACGACCCGATATTCCGGCAACAATGGCATGACATCAAACAGGCCAACAAGGCGCAGCTGTCAGCCCTCGTTCAGGCAAACTGCAAGGTTATCTTTAACCCGGAAGGGCTGTTTGATGTACAGGTCAAACGGATTCATGAATACAAACGCCAGCTGCTCAATATCCTGCACGTCATCCATCTCTATGACCGGATCAAGCGGGGCGATACGGCGGGGTGGACCGACCGCTGCGTGCTGATCGGCGGGAAGGCAGCTCCCGGCTACGCAATGGCGAAGCTTATTATCACCTTGGTGAACAGTGTCGCAAAAGTAGTAAATGCCGACCCGGCTGTCGGTGACCGGCTCAAGGTGGCATTCCTGCCCAACTACAGCGTTTCTGCGATGGAAGTCATCTGCCCCGGCTCCGACCTCTCAGAGCAGCTGTCCACCGCCGGCAAGGAGGCTTCCGGCACCGGCAACATGAAGTTCATGATGAACGGCGCCATTACCATCGGTACTCTTGACGGCGCAAACATTGAGATCCGTGAAGAAGTTGGCGAAGAGAACTTCTTCATGTTCGGCTTGACGAGTGAAGAGGTTGATGACTTGCGCAACCATTATGATCCGCATGCGATAATATGCGGCGACAACGACCTGCAACGGGTCATGAATCTGCTCCGCTGCGGCCATTTCAATTTATTCGAGGCAGGTCTCTTCGACCCGATCATAAATGCTATCTGTTCTCCGCACGACCCCTGGATGGTGGCTTCCGACTTCCGCAGCTTTGTTGATGCCCAGCAGCAGGTGGCGGCAGCATATCAGGATCGCGAGCGCTGGACCCGTATGAGCATTCTCAATACCGCCTGCAGCGGCAAATTCTCCACCGACCGGACGATCACCGATTATAACGACGAAATCTGGCATTTGAATCCGCTGCAGATCGGGAGCGTGGTGTAGCAGGTATTATTGTTAATTTTTATATTATTAGTGTATCTCAATATATCGATTACTTTCAGAATACAGGAGAGTTATATAAAAACTGTTTTATTATAAAAAATTTTTTGGGAGTCGTGGTTGCAGAACTTTCAGCAATCAGGATGAATAAAAACCGCTCACGTCGGCAGAATGCCGATGGGGCGGTTTTTTGTTTTGGAGTGGGGAATCTCATGTTGAAGGATATGAAGTGTACGCTCACACTGTGCAATCAAGAGAGTATCACCTTCAACTGCATATACCAAGCGGTGGCAGCTATCAATCCTTCGAGACCAGAAACCGGCAAGCTGGTGCTTGAGCGGCTCGGGTTTACCGATACCGGCAAATGGTTCACGCTGAATATCCCGAATAAGTATATTTATGCGCTTGAGCATTGCCTTATCGGTCGTCTGCCAGTAGAGGTAGTCTCCCCATGCTGCAGTTGAGAACTTGATCATAATTCCGTCAAATCTCTAATTTGACCGCCTCCTGCACGCAGCTCCTCGACCGAATCGAGCAGCCGCTTGGCCCCTTGCGGATTTCGAAGCAAGTACGCGGTTTCTTCAAAGGCTTGGTAATCGTCAAGAGAAAGGATGACAACCGGCTTGCCACGCTGGCTGGTTACTACCACAGGATTATGGTCATCATTGACTGATCGCATGACATCTGCCAAATGCTGTCGTGTGTAAGTATATGTTAGTGCATTCATTAGTTGTTATCTCCTATGGGAATTAAGTATGTACATAACTTAGTACAATGATGTTCAAAAATCAAGAGTTGAAATGCAGTGGGCTTTCCTGGGTTTGAGTAAAGGATAATTCGATTTTCAACCAGGCGCTCAGACCATGACTGGGCATAAACCCGCCCGGCAGGTCAAGCACAACACCGTTGCGCAATCCATGGATGAATTATGATCAATAGTAGCAAAGACGAATTTAGAAAAGGTTTTGCCAGTTTTTTTGAATGGCGCGGTGGTCCACTGCGTGAAGTTGGCAAGTGGGAAATAACATTTGGAGCAATATTACTTTCCTTGGTGATGGGCTTTTCTTTGTTGCTATGGCATTGGTTTGGGTAATCACACAAATGGCCGCTGTAGCACTTAATGGGCAGCTTCTGCATGCAGCTTGAGACCAAGTGCCGCAACGATTTTGAGGATCGTATCGAAGCCTGGAATCCGCTCCCCTGAAAGCGCCTTGTAAAGACTTTCACGAGAAAGACCGGCATCACGCGCAACTTGAGACATTCCTTTGGCGCGTGCAATGTCTCCAAGCGCCTTGGCGATGAATGCCGCATCGCCATTAGCCTCTTCGAGACAAGCTTCAAGATATGCTGCCATTTCTTCCGGAGATTGAAGATGTTCAGCGACATCATAGCGACTTGTGGTGGTTTTTGTCATGTTCAACTCCTAAAGATTGCTGGCAAGGCGTATTGCAACCTTGATATCAGCGGCTTGACTACTCTTGTCGCCACCGGCCAAAAGAATAATCAGTTCGTTGCCGCGTTTTATGAAGTACACCCGGTAACCGGGACCATAGTCGATCCGCATTTCCGAGATACCATCACCAACTGGCTTGACGTCCCCTGCGTTTCCAGAGGCAAGGCGCTCAATCCTGATAAGGACGCGAGCCTTTGCCTGAATATCGCGAAGGTGTTCAATCCATTTGGCAAACAGTTCGGTTTTACGAATTTCTACCATGAGTACACTGTATCCCCGTGGCTACACATTGTCAAATAGTAAATAGTAGAAAACCACACATGGGGTCACTGCAGGTAACTGAGCTCATATGCCTGGCGGTCGGCGATAATGACGATAGGTCAAGATGAATACCGCGGCAGCCGCCACAATCATAACAGCGTACCTGCCGAATCCGGTTAATGTGTCCCGGATCAGGTGACCAAAGAAGTAGCCGATAATAGAAATAGTGCCTGCCCACAGTAACGTGCTGCAGAGATTGAGCACCACAAAGTTGCGCGTTTTGAAACCGCTCATACCGATGACTATTGGAGTGATGGTCCTCATTCCGTAGATAAATCGAAATCCCATAATTGCCAGAATCTGCCAGGTAACCAGAAAAAGCCGCACCCGGTTTATTTTGGCTGCCAGTTTCGGTAGTCGCTCAAGCACTCTTGGGCCGTTCCGTTTCCCTACCTGGAAAAACAGTTGATCCGCACCGAAAGCACAACAGAACGTAATGCCGATAACCCACTCAAGCCGCAAATACCCCTGGTGGGCCAGGGCTCCGGCAATGACAACGACGGTACCCCCCTCCAGCAAGCACCCCGCGAACAGCGCCAGATACCCGTAGGTTATGATGAACTCTTCAAGTGTCATGTTTTATTCTACCACAGAAAACGGCGATACCGTTTTCTCCATACCAGAATTCGACTACAATAAATTCATAGACATTTTATATTGCTCCAAAGCAATCCCGTTGCTATTGTCCGGGAGTGCAGTAAAATCAGAGTAATCTCGGACGGTCGCGGAGCTGCCCTGATGGATGTTATCACAACCCATACCAATGCGGATTTTGACTGTCTCGGCGCCATGACGGCAGCGCTCAGGCTCTATCCAGGCGCGCTGCTGTCGTTTCCCGGATCGCAGGAACGGGCGGTGCGCGACTTCATTGAACGGCATCCGGACTACCTGCCCCGCTTCACCCGGGCCAAAGACATTAATCTGAATGGGATATCCCGCCTGATCATTGTCGATTGCCAGCATGCCGCTCGCATCGGGCGTTTCGCCGAAATTTTAGGCCAGCCCGGCCTTGAAATTCATATTTTTGACCATCACCCGGTAACGGAGGAAAGCATTATCCCGACCGGCGGCAGCGTCGCCCCGTGCGGTTCCGCCTCAACATTGCTGGCAGCCCGGCTCATGGCACAGGGGGCTGAGCTGAGCATTGAAGAAGCTACGCTGATTCTGCTCGGTATTCATGAAGATACCGGGCGGCTGCTGTTTGCCTCGACAACACCTGAGGATTATCGCGTTGCCGGGTGGCTGACGGGACAGGGAGCCCGGCTTGCGATCGTCAGCGACGCCCTGACGCCGGAGATGACCAAGGCGCAGATGGGGCTGCTGAAACAGTTGCTGACAACCATCAAAACCAGCTCGATTAACGGTATCGTCATTTCTATCGCCCATGCATCCAGCGGCCACTACGTCGGAGACATCGCTTCTCTGGCCCACCTGATGCGGGATATGAAGAATATGGACGCGCTGTTTCTGGCGGTCGCCATGGAAGACCACGTCTATCTGGTCGCCCGCAGCCATGTTCCTGAAGTCGACGCCGGGGTCATCATGAAGGGCTTTGAAGGTGGTGGTCACGCCACCGCTGCTTCGGCAGTGGTGCACAATCAGCCGTTGAAGCAGGTGCTGGAGCGTCTTGATCACCTGCTGCAGCACTCCGTCAGCGGTGAAACCACGGCGGCAAGCATAATGTCCTCTCCGGTAAAAACCATCCCCGACGCGGTTACCATTGCCGAGGCCCGCGAGTTGCTGACACGCTACAACTGCAACGCCATGCCGGTAGTGGCCGGTGAAAAAATGATCGGTATCATATCGCGCAAGACCGTCGAAAAGGCGCTCTATCACGGGCTTGCCCAGTCTCCGGTCATCGACTTCATGCATACGGAATTTCTCTCCGGAACACCCGACACTCCCATTACGGATATCCAGTCGTACATGGTAACCGGCAACCGCCGTTTCGTGCCGATTTTCGCGGGAACAAGCCTGGTCGGCGCGGTTACGCGAACGGACCTCATGCGCCACAGCTATGGCGGACGGCGCGGTCAGACCGGCACGCTCTATGATCTCGAATCGCTGGAGGTACCGACCCGAATTCGCTCGGTGGCGGGGTTGCTCGGCAAGCGGCTTGCACCGGAGGTTCGCGGAATCCTGCATGCGCTTGGCGCGACCGGAGACGCGTTGGGGGTTTCGGTCTACGCGGTCGGCGGCTTTGTGCGTGACCTGCTGCTCGGCATTGCCAATCTGGATGTGGATATTACCGTAGAAGGGGACGGCGTCCTCTACGCTGAATATTTTGCTGAACGTCACGGCGGCAGGGTGCGCAGTCACAGGAAATTCGGAACTGCGGTGCTGGTACTGCCCGACGGGCTCAAAATTGATGTTGCCAGCACCCGCCTGGAATATTATGAATCTCCCGGCGCCCTGCCGACCGTAGAGCGAGCCTCGCTCCGGCATGACCTGTACCGGCGTGATTTTACCATCAACACCCTGGCTCTCTGCATAAACAGTGACCGGTTCGGCCATCTGACCGATCACTTCGGCGGCCAGCAGGATATTCAGGAACGGGTTGTCAGGGTATTGCACAACCTGTCGTTTGTCGAGGATCCGACCCGTGTTTTCCGTGCTATCCGCTTTGAGCAGCGCCTCGGCTTCCATATTGCCCCGCACACAGAAAATCTGATCCGCAGCGCGGTCCGGATGCATCTCCTTGACAAACTGGGAGGGGAACGACTCCAGAGCGAGCTGGTGCAGATCATGTGCGAAAAAGAGCCGCTGGCGGCCATCGGACGCATGGCGTCATTCGGGCTCCTCCCGGTTATTCACCCCGCGCTCAAACTGGTGCCGGCAACGGAGCGGGTCCTGCATGAAACCGGACAGGTCATGTCCTGGTACCGACTGCTTTACCTGGAGGACCGCTGCGAGCCGTGGCAGGTATATTTCATGGCACTCTGCGACGGACTCACCGCCGATCAGTTCCGTGAAGCCTGCGAGCGCCTGGCCACCCCCGGCCGTTTGGCAACACGGCTCTACAACCAACGAAGGCTGGTGTACACCACATTAAATGCAATCAAACGGCGATTGAAACAAAGCCCCACCGTCAGAAACAGTGAGGTGTATGTTTGGTTTAGCGGATTAACTCTTGAGATGCTGCTGTACCTGGCATCCCGGGCCAGCGGTGAGCAGATCAGACGCTTTGTCTCGCTCTACTTGACCCGCCTGCGCAGTGTCGTCCCGCTCCTGACTGGAGAGGACCTCCTCCGGATCGGCCTGGAACCGGGGCCACTGATCCGACGCGTCAAGGAACGCTTACTTCAGGCATGTCTTGATGGTGAAGCTAACAGTCGCGATGAAGAAGCGGCGTTGGTTCTGTCCTATGTTCCGCGGGGGTGAGGAAAAAAATTGCCGAAATTCGGCTGTTTTCCGTAAATCTGATGTTTACCTTATCCGGCTTAACGTGATATGGTGTCGGACAGTTGCTAGTTTGCTGATACAAACAAAATTTTAATATGGAGACAGGACCTATATGAAGCGTTTGAAAAAACTGATTGCAGTGATGATGCTGGTATCTCTTGTAACTTCTGCCTCTTCAGCGTTTGCCGAAGACAACGTCCTTAAGGAAGTATTTACCGATGCCTTTTACGGGGCGGCGGTTGGTGGGCTTGTCGGGGCCGCAATCATGGTTTTCCAGACCAAACCGCTGGACCATTTCAACTATGTCGCATATGGTGCGGCGTCAGGTGTTCTGGTTGGAACGGCCTATGGCCTGACCAAGTCCGCCCGGGCATTTGCGCAGGTGGAAAACGGGTCCGTAAAAATAGCATTCCCGACCGTTACCCCCGAACTTATTGAATCTCCATCCAGCGGTCGCACGACCGTTGCCTGGAAAGCCGACCTACTGCGAGGTTCATTCAATTAAATTCACTCTGCATTTATAACAGAACAAAGACCCCGCCGGAGCCATCTTGCGGGTTTTTTATTTGCTCGGACCGGCTGGAAACGGTATAACGTGCCGTATCTCACTAAAACAATTCGCAAGGAGAATACTGATGTCAGAATTCAATAATGTTACCGTAGTTAAAAAGGCTAATATCTATTTCGGCGGCCAGGTTGCCAGCCATACCGTCCTGTTTGCCGACGGCACAAAAAAAACACTCGGTATCATGCAGGCAGGCGAATATGAGTTTTCCACCGGAGCAGCTGAAATCATGGAGATTCTGTCGGGTGAGTTGGTATGGCAGATGAGGGGTGAGCAGGAATGGAAAAAGGTAGTCGGAGGCGAAGCGTTTGACGTTCCGGCCAATTCAGTTTTTCTGATGAAGGTACCGGTCGTCACCGATTATTGCTGTTCTTTTGTGGGCTGACCGCAGGTTATTACCAGTGACGGCTATTCCTGAAACTCCGGTCATCGGGCGTTTTGCACCGTCTCCGACCGGCGCGCTGCATTCCGGCTCTCTGGTTGCGGCGGTCGCAAGTTATCTGATGGCCCGGCAATCCGGCGGACAGTGGCTGGTTAGAATGGATGACCTTGACACCCTGCGGCAGATTGCCGGAATGGCTGACGATATCTTGAGGACCCTGGAAACGTTTGACTTGTTCTGGGACGGAGCCGTATCATTTCAAAGTAAACATCTGCAGGAATATCAGCACTATTTTGACGAGCTGAAACGAACGGGCTCACTGTACCCCTGCGGCTGTTCCCGCAAGGAGATCGCGCGGAGCGCCTCGGCACCCCACCTCGATGACGATTGCATTCCGTATCCCGGCAGTTGCCGGGGAGGAATAAAGTCCGATACAAACATACGCTCGTGGCGTGTGAGAGTGCCGGACGATGCCATCTGTTTTAACGACCTGCGCAAGGGGCAGATTTGCCAGCACCTTCCGACTGTGTGCGGCGATTTCGCCCTGCGGCGGGGTGATGGCGAGTTTGCCTACCAGCTGGCGGTTGTCGTTGACGATTACCTGACCGGCGTGACGCAGGTCGTGCGAGGTGAGGATCTGCTGGCTTCGACGCCCCGGCAGATATTTTTGCAACGACTGCTTGGTTTCCGACAGCCTGAATATTGCCACGTGCCGCTGGTAACCGATCCGGACGGTGCGAAACTGAGCAAGCGCGACCATCTGATTTCCCATCAACTGGGGTCGGTAAACGGTCAGGAGCAGGATTTGCTGCTGGCAGTGCTCCGCTTCCTTGGCCAGCAACCGCCGCAGGAGCTGGTGGGGTATTCGTGCGGTACTATTCTTGAGTGGGGGATTGCACATTTCAAACCGATCACCCACACAGTCCAAAGCGGCACCTTGCCATTCTAAAAGACGATCAACGTTTTCTTTTCGAAGAATCGGAGCGTGCCTGAAGCAGGTTTCCGGCAATGCGGCACACGCGAGTTACCCCTTGATTATACTATGGTTGCGTGGTATTTGTATCAATCGTACATGCTTGAATGCACTGTGGATATCCACATAATAACGCACCCGAGGGAGACGAAATGGAAAAGCAGAAGGTACACTACCGTGAATTAGGATTATCCAACACGAAAGAGATGTTCAGCAAAGCCATGGCCGGCAAATATGCCATCCCCGCCTACAATTTCAACAATCTCGAACAGCTTCAGGCAATTGTAACCGCCTGTGTTGAGACAAACTCCCCCGTTATTATTCAGGTATCCAAAGGTGCACGCAGCTACGCAAACGAAACCATGCTCCGCTGCATGGCGATGGGCGCCGTCCAGATGGCTCGCGAAGCAGGCTCCAACATCCCGATCTGCCTGCATCTTGACCACGGCGATACTTTTGAGCTGTGCAAATCATGTGTCGATAGCGGTTTTTCATCGGTCATGATTGACGGTTCGCATCTGCCGTTCGAAGAGAATGTGGCGCTGGCAAAAAAAGTCGCCGAATACGCCCACCAGTTCGATGTCACCGTGGAAGCGGAATTAGGCGTTCTGGCCGGCATCGAAGACGAAATTTCAGCAGAACACTCCACCTATACAAAACCGGAAGAAGTTGAAGAGTTTGTGAAAAAAACCGGCGTCGATTCGCTGGCAATCTCCATCGGAACCAGCCACGGAGCCTATAAGTTCAAAGCCGGTCAGCCGGTACCGCCGCTCCGCTTTGACATTCTTGAGGAGTGCGAAAAACGTATCCCCGGCTTCCCGATTGTTCTTCATGGTGCTTCGTCGGTAGTTCAGGAATATGTGGAACTGATCAATCAATATGGCGGCAAGCTCGAAGGTGCGGTCGGCATTCCTGAAGACCAGCTGCGCAGGGCGGCAGCAAGTGCCGTGTGCAAAATCAATATCGATTCCGACGGAAGACTGGCGGTAACTGCCAAGATCAGAGAATATTTTGCCAAGGATCCCAAGGAATTCGATCCGCGCAAATACCTTGGTGAAGCGCGCAAGGAACTGGTGAAACTGGTAAAACACAAAAATGAAGCGGTGCTCGGTTCGGCCGGAAAAGCGTGATGTTTACTGTCGTTCGGCGGAGTGCTGCAGGAGGTATGGTATGAGTACCCGTAAGTTTTCCCGTGTACGCTTCAATGTCGAGGCGACTATCAGGGTCGCCGGCCGGCAGTTTCACGGTGCGGTAAAAAATCTCAGCATGACCGGTATGTTCCTCGTAACCAATGAGCAGCTTGAAGAGGGAGAACGGGTTGACATTACTATTGGCCTCACCGGCTCCCTCCCTGAGATTTCGGTCAGCTTCAATGGCGTTGTCACCCGCAAGGGGGAAGACGGCGTTGGCTTCACTTTTGAGAAGATTGACCTCGACTCGTACATGCATCTGAAAAATATTATCGCTTATAATATTGACGATGCTGAAAAAGTTATGGATGAAATCGGCCAATCGATAGATGAAAAGTTTGCATCTGACAAATAACACGTCAACCGCAGGAGTATGGCAGTCATGCTAGAAAGGCATTCAACCCTGTTTTCAGTCAGCGGATTTCTGCTCGGCGTTGGAGCTCCTGTTGGCTGGCTTGCGGTCAGGCTATTGTTCTATTACGACGCCACCCATGGTCTCTTTGAACAGATAATTTCCGACATCACCAGAGACGGCGAGCATATTGCGCATTATTGCTATATGGGTGGCGGCACCGCCATTGTCCTGGCGGTGCTCGGCTACATGATCGGAAAAAACGGCGACGAGCTCCGCGAGCGGGCTGCAGAACTTGACGTCCTTCACCGGGAAGTTGCCGAGCAGAAAGAAATTTTCGAAAACCGCTACAAGGTTCTTGACAGAAACATCAAGAATTTCCATCAGATCAGCAGTAAAATCCAGAAATCGCTCAACCTGGACGAAGTGTTAACACTTTGTGCGGAAGGGCTGCACAATATTCTGGGGTATGAGCGCGTCAATATTTTAATGGCAGAAGACGGTAAAAATCTGCGTTTTTTTGCAGCAGTCGGGACGGAAGGGTTTGATACTTCCGCTGTCGTCATGCCGATAGATTCGAACATCGGTGTAATTGCGAAATGCTTTAACGAGCGGAAAGTGTATCTGGTCGATGATATATCCCGCTACCCAGATGACTACCATCTGAAACCACCCCATAATGCCCTTTCTCCGTTGCGCTCCAGAAGCTTTATCCTCTGCCCGATTGTTGTCAAAAACAATACCATCGGTGTTTTCGGGATCGACAACAAAAACAGCCACCGGGCACTGAACGACTCTGACGTTGATACGATCATTTTATTTGCCGATCAGGTAGCCTCGGCCATTACCCGCATTAATCTGTTGACGTCGATTGACACTCTTACCACCGAGATGGAAAGCTCGTTCAAGTTTCTTCTGGCAAGCCGTGAACAATATTCCCGCAATGTCCGCAACCTCCAGAATGGTGTCGATTCGGTTGCCGATGGCACATCAATTATCGCCTCAGCCTCTGAAGGGGTAATGTCATCCATTGATGAGACAAGCTCTGCAGTCAACCAGATTTCAGTCGCGATTGAGCAGGTTACGCGGAATCTGGACCATCTTGCCGGTGTTGTTCATCAGTCGGCTTCGGCTATGGAACAGATCTACAGCACCATCGGCAATGTCGAGCAGAATGCGGCAATCTCACATGAGGTGTCGAATCAGGTCAAGGAGCGGGCTGAAGAGAGCCGGGCGGTTGTCACCGACACCATCAGCGCTCTTGACGAAATCAAGCTTTCGGTCGGCCTTTCGTTCGATGCCATTCAGCGTTTGTCCGAAAACAGCACCCGGATTGAAAATGTTGTCAGTGTCATTAATGACATTACAAAACGCACCAATCTGCTGGCGCTGAACGCATCAATCATAGCGGCCCAGGCCGGCGAATACGGAAAAAGCTTCGGGGTCGTCGCCGATGAGATGCGCAACCTGTCGCTTCAAACCGGCCATTCGACCGGAGAGATCACCGCGATCATAGAAGAAATCATGACCGAGTCGAAAACCGCCGCCAACAACATCAGGGTCAGCAGAGATCTGGTGCAGCGCGGAGTTGAGTTGGGACGCAATACCGGCGAGTCGCTCAAAGCGATATTTGACAGTTCGAACTGTTCACTTGACATGACCAAGCAGATCAAGCTGGCAACCAGGGAACAGGTATCCAGCGTCCAACTGGTGGCACGGTCAATGGAAGAGATCAGTTCGATGACTTCTCAGATTTTCGCGGCATCAACCGACCAGTCCAAAGCGACCAAGAGCATTGCCCGATCCATAGAAACGATCAAGGACATGACCCATGAAATGGTCAACTCCACCAGCCGCCAGGTTGACGACGGCAAGCTGATTCGCCGCAATGTGGAACTGGTAAGCGACATGGTTACCGAAATGTTTGACAACATGGAAATGCGCAGGGTTCAGAGTGGCGAAGTGGTAAAAGAACTTGAGCAGATGAAAAACCTTACCTGCCCGCTTTAGCAGGTGAACAAACCTTTATGACAACAAATATCTGGATTTAATTTGCATGCTCTGGTATTTTGTCAGTCTGCCTTGACGGCTACCCATTCTGGGAGTTGATCGAAAGTCGGCAGATTTGCAGCAGCACATACCGCACGGATTCGGAAGCGAACCGGGACGGAGGGGAAACACCCCCAGGATTGCCAGTCACCATCAATCCGTCCGTTCTCGACGCGCCCTTCCGGCGCGTTTTTTCGTTCGGCGAAATGAATGTCACTATTTATTACTGAGTCCGGATTACCGGGCAGGAGCAGCATGAGAAAGAAAACAACCATACCCGATATCCTGAAAATGAAGGAAAACGGGCAGCGCATTACGGTTCTGACGGCATATGACTTTCCTTTTGCACGCCTCGTCGATGACGGGGGAGTCGATATTATCCTGGTGGGGGATTCGGCAGGCGTTGTTTTTGCCGGTCATGACACGACCCTGCCGGTAACAATGGACGAGATGCTGTATCATACCCGTGCGGTACGGCGGGCCGATCCGAAAGCCCTCATCGTTGCCGACATGCCGTTCATGTCTTATCAGACCGGCATTGAGGACGCCTGCCGCAACTGCGGCCGGATGATCAAGGAGGGTGGCGCTGCGGCGGTCAAGGTGGAAGGAGGCAGCAGCATGGCCCACGTCATCCGCGCGGTTTCACAGATTGACATCCCGGTTATGGCACACATCGGCCTGACTCCGCAATCGGTGCACCGCATGGGTGGCTACAAAGTCCAGGGGAGAAATGATC
>Ga0073936_10005949_pt1 | contig 16272 bp, 11 predicted proteins | sample AliMusrvi5mmetaG_FD_87041 | JGI IMG/M metagenome (GOLD analysis project Ga0073936, IMG submission 87041) | Freshwater lake bacterial and archeal communities from Alinen Mustajarvi, Finland, to study Microbial Dark Matter (Phase II) - Alinen... | ecosystem: Environmental > Aquatic > Freshwater >... | reverse complement strand
GATAAGATTTTATCTAATAAGTAAATAAATGGATCAATATATACCGCCTGTTGTTGCGGTAGCTTCGGGAATGGTTCTCGTCCTACTTTGTTTTTTCATGCGTATTCCGTTTTTCATTATAGGGGTTCTCTCAATTTTCCTTTTAATATATGCCCTACAGGATCACCTTTATAGATTCGCGGTTGATTATAAGAACTTCTCCGCTCCCGACTTTTTAACGGCGAATGCTCCTACGTTAATAATTACCATAGTGATTCTTATGTCGCTCGGATTTCTTATGTTGAAGTTCGGACCTAGATCCGTAATGACCAATCGCCCGACATCGGTTAACTCCAGTATTTCCGGCACGTTCTCACCTAAATCATCTACAAACCGTGATGTGAATCTAAAACGGATTGAATCGCTTCTTGCTGCCGGTACCTAGACCCGTGCGCACGGGCCTAAAAATTAAAGGGGAGTAATAGGTGCTATGGCAGGTAGAAAGGGGAAAGCTACCCGTCGTAATAAGGGTTTCAAAAAGCATTTAACCATTCCGGAAATCAAAAACGCATTTGACACCGTTGGACAGGCGACGCATGATATTCTGAAAGAGGGTGGGACTCCTGTAGAGCAGGTAAAGAAGTTTCAGAGGGTGTGGAAGTCGGTTTTTCATCGCCCGGTCGGCTCCGCCGCTGCCGAGGCCTACTTGAAAATGAAGAAGATTTCGGCGGAGAAGCGGCCTATTATCAAAAATGGCAATGGTACCCGAAAGAATAAGAATGGGGGGCAAAAGGGGGGCTATGCGTTGGCAGGGGCGCCTCTTGATTATGTAACACGCGCCGGTGTAGATACTGTCTATGGAAATTTCCCCGAATACCAGTCGGCCGGTCTGAAATTCTACGATACAGTCAATCAACAGGGCATGTTCCAGGAGTGTGGAACAAAGGATATTACGCCGAATATCTATGGGTCTGGGTCTGGGTCTGGGCCTTCGCAGTCAGGTGGCACCATGAGCGACTACTTACACGCGAAACTCCTTTCGCCGAGTGCCCCTGGCACGCCTCCCAATGTATTCAGCAATTCTCAACAGGCTCTGTCTGGAAGACCGATGGGCGCCTCGCCGGCTCCCTATCAGCCGGCGAAATAGTCGCCATATACGCAAAAATATCAAAGTAAATCTCATCGGTTGGGTTTTACTTTTGTGTCTAACAAACCTAAATAGACAATAGGTGTCCTTATAGAATGGAGACAAGGGTCCGTGGTGATGAAGGACGCGCGCTTGCTGAAAAAATTATACGGAGCTATTTTCGCACACAGGACTATCCATTTACGCGTCATCATATTGAAGGGTATGACCAGTTTTTGGGGCAGGACTTACCCGCCATTCTGAAGGCCGAGAATCCGCTCGTTCTTCTACAGGCTCCGATAGGGGCCACAGGGGTGTATGGTCTCAAGGCTGAAATTTTCATAGGGGGGCTGGAGGGAGACCGGATTACGATCGGAACTCCCACGGTGAATTTACGGGACACGGAGGAAATTCGGATTATGTACCCGAACGAGGCGCGCCTTCGCAACATGAATTACTTGAGCCAAATTCAGGCCGACATCGTCATTCGTATTACGATTTCCAAGCCGAATCCGAGCGGAGGAGCCCCGTCAAGCGAGGTCATCACGATGGACTCTGCCACCGACGCTGCCTATCAGTACTTGGCGAACTTCCCCCTTATCAAAATGCCGATTATGCTCCACAGTAGATATTGCGTACTCTACGGGAAACCCCAGGCGTTTTTGAGAGAAATCGGCGAATGCCAGTACGACCAGGGAGGCTATTTTATCGTGGATGGAGCCGAGAAGGTCCTAATCACACGGCAGGAGAGCGCCTTCAATACTCTGACGATTACGCAACAGCAGAGGGACCCGCAGGTGTCGCTGTATGCCTCTATTGGTTGCTTGAATCCGACCACGCGCCAGGTGAAACGCGTGACATTCGGTTGGCTGCGGCAGCAGGAACGCCTCCGTATCAGCATTCCCTTTGTCCGCAAGGCAATCCCGATTTTCGTACTCTTTCGGGCGATGGGCCTTCAGAGTGACCAGGATATCATACGCGCCATTCTACCGGACCCCGATTCGGCGGAGGCGAAGATTCTGGAGCCCTATCTCCACGAGAGCATCATAGACGCCTTCCCCTTTCTGGACACCTTCTCGGCGATTCAGTACATCAAGGTTCTCACGAAGGGATTCAGCGAGGCCCACGTTCTGAATATTATTCGCAATCAGCTCTTCATTCACGTGGAGAATCGCCCTGGAGCGCGGATTGCCTTCCTGGCCGAGTGTATTCGCCGAATTCTCCGTGTTCATGCGGGAATTGATGCCCAGACAGACAAGGACGATATTCGGAACCAGCGGTGTCTAACGAGTGGCGTACTGTTGCGCATGCTCTTCCAGGATGTCTATAAGAACTGGAAGAAGGCGACCATCCTCACCCTTGACAAGGAATACAAGTATAATTCCAGCTCCTACAGGGATATGGAATTTCTGAATCTGTTTCAACAGGGAACTCTGAATGAAATGTTCAAGGCTGGGCTCTTAACCGAGGGAATCATGCGCGGGTTCAAGGGAAAGTGGGGGTCCGGTATGGGCGAAGAGAAGACGGGTGTCCTCCAGCCCCTTTCCAGAATTTCGTATATGGATTTCATGTCGCATTGTCGGCGCGTGGTTCTGGATTTTGACACGGGGTTGGCGCTGGCTGGGCCGAGACGCCTCCACACCAGTCAATTCGGATATTTTTGTACGAGTGAGACGCCTGGTGGCGGGAGCATCGGTATCACGAAGAATCTGTCCATTCTGACGGCGATTTCCACGGCGACGGAGCCGGCGCCCCTGATTGACTGGCTTTTGAAGCGGGGAGAGGTCATTGCCTGTGACCAGGTTACTCCGGAATCTGTTGCCGTCATGGTCCCCGTTTTCGTGAATGGTGGAACGGTCGGATATACTTTGCGGCCGCAGATACTTCGCGACGTTCTGAAGGCGATGAAATGGACGGGCTGCTTGCCTGCCTCAACCTCGGTTGGATTCAGTATTCGGGAGCGGCGTGTCTTCATTTATACGGATGAGGGGCGGCCTCTGCGCCCGCTCATTCATTTGGGCACGGGTGATGCGGCAGGCGAAATCCCTTTTGAACTCATTCAGCGGACGGTCACCTGGCGCGCCCTTATCCTTGGGTCGCTCCCTGCGACAAAGGACCGCGGGCTCTATCAGACGGGATTCGTGGATCCGCTCGCCTCCTCAGAGGCACCGGCCATGGAGGACTATCTGAAAGCGTTAATGCCGTTCTGTGGAGCGATTGAGTATGTGGATCCCTATGAGGCGAATGAGTCTTACGTGGCGATGTTTCCCGAGTATATTAAGCCCGAGAATAGCCACCTGGAGATTCACCCGAGTACAATTGTGGGACTTCTGACGGCGGTCATTCCTTTCCCGAATCACAATCAGTCTCCGCGTAATCAGTTGAGTTGCTCCCAGAGTAAGCAGGGTCTCTCCGTCTATGCCACGAATTACCCGAATCGTTTTGATAACATGGTCCATGTTCTCTGTTACGGAGAGGCGCCGCTCGTTCGGACCCTCTATTTTGACTACATTGCCGATGGACAGATGCCCTATGGTCAGAATCTCATTGTGGCGCTCGGCTGCTTCACGGGTTATAACCAGGAGGACGGTATCGTATTCAATGCGGATTCCTTCCAGCGGGGGATGTTTCGGAACATGACCTTTCGCTCCTATGAGGCCTTTGAGGAGGATGATATCGCCCTGAAGACGCGGACGCGAATTGCTAATCCTGCCACGACGCCTGGATGGACGTCATTGAAGGCCGGCGTGGATTATTCCAAGCTGGACGAGCGCGGAATCATTCGGGTGGGCGAGCGGGTTGATGAGACGACGGTGCTTGTTGGTCGGTATCTACAGGGGCAGGGAGGGGAGATGCGGGATGCCTCCTTGACGGCTCAGGTTTGGACGACGGGGCGTGTGGAGAAGGTCGCCGTGATGACGAATAATGCTGGCCTCGCGCTCGTCAAGATTCGCGTCATACAGGACCGTGTGCCCGAACTGGGCGATAAATTCAGTACGCGCCACGGCCAGAAGGGAACGATTGGAATGTTGATACGGGGTCACGATATGCCGCGGACAGCGTCAGGTATTGTACCTGATATGATTGTGAATCCGCATTGTATGCCGAGTCGTATGACGATGGCGCAGCTTCTGGAGTCGCTCCTTGGAAAGGCTGCCCCGCATCTGGGGGCAATAGGGGATGCCACGCCCTTCATGAACGAGGGCAATCCTGCCACGGAGATTGGGGCAGTGCTCCGTGACCAGCTGGGGATGGACCCTCTCGGTGACGACCTTCTCTATGACGGAATGTCGGGCCGCCAAATCCCCTCCACGATTTTTATGGGGAACATCTATATCATGCGTCTGAAGCACATGCCTGAGGACAAGTGGAATGCTCGTGCGGAAGGGCGCAAGGAGCAGCGGACACACCAGCCGACGGGAGGGCGCGGAAACCAGGGTGGCCTACGTATTGGTGAGATGGAACGCGATGCGATTGTGGGGCACGGAATCATGGATTTCGTTCGCGAGTCCTATATGAAGCGGTCGGATGGTTATGAGACCTTCATCTGTAATGGATGCGGCACGATTCCGATTTATAATGAGCGGAAGGGGTTGTATATGTGCCCGATGTGCGATGGGCCGGTGAAATTCATTGGGGATTCGGCGGCGACGTTGGAGCTGCTGCCGTCAAATAAGAGAAGTGTGGCGACCTTTTCCAAGGTGGAGATTCCATATTCTCTGAAGGTGTTTGACCAGGAACTCGGATTTTTCTTGAATACTTCAATGCGCATTTTGACAACGCACGACGTTAAGAGACTTCGTGGGGCACCCTTGGTGGAGCTTACGGCGGACCAACAGAAGGCGGCATTGGAGTCGGTTCTGCCTGAACGGAGCGAGTTAGATATGAATGTCCCAGAGCGTCTCGAGCCGAAGGATGAATTTGAAGTTCGCCCTGAGGATTTGGCCGGACTCGGATTATCCAATAGTGGAGAGAATGAGATTGAGACAGGTTCAATGGGACCGAAGGTGAATCTGGATGTTCTTAATGCCGCGGTGGCGGCGGCAGTGACGGCGACTTTGAATACTACGACGATGGGCACAAGCACGAGCACAAGTACTCGTGAAAATATTGGTAAAAATGGCGTATCTGGAAGCGTAAATGCTGCGATTATAAATGCCGCGGTAAATGCGGCGGTAAAAGCTGCGTCTTTTGCGTCAAACCTTGTACCTGAGGAGGGAATGTCACCTTGGGCACCCCAGCCTACAACAACACAATTGCCTCAATCAATGTCCTTTGTCGCGGCTACGACTACGCAACAACAGCAACAACAGCAACCCTCTACAAATATCTCTGCGCCGATGGACTTCGGGGAGGGAGATTATGATGAAATCCCTATGAACGGTGGCGCTATGAACTCACCCCCTATGAACTCGGCCCCTATGAACTCGCCCCCTAACAACAGTGTAAATGTCCAGACAACCACCCAGCCGGTGCTCGTCGTTCCGCTGAGTATGGTTCCGACTACCAACCCTGCAGCACAGTTCCTACCATCGCCCGCTCCTGGCGCGCCTCCCACTTTCGCGGTAGATACAAATGATGCTGGAAGAGGTATGGAAGGTGGGAGCTGGGGCAGTGGAGGTGGCAGGACACGTGGGCCTGGGCGGTCCAGAAGTGCCAGTCCATCCTCTGGAAGGGGCTCCGCTTCCGCTGAAGCTTCCAGTGCCCCTATTGCCCCCACTACGCGCGTCACGGTTGTAAAGGGGACATAGACATGCCGCCAGCCAACAGAGTAAATTTGACTCTTCTTCTTTTGTTTTATAGAATAGAGAACAATGGATTTTGAAACGCTGGATATTCTCTATAGGAGTCGCCAGACCCTTCTTCAGATTCTGAAGAAGAAGGGCTATAATACCGAGCCCTATGAAAAATTCGGCCCCTTTGAGATTGAGAAGATGTCATCGCAGGACAAGGAGAAGTCACTAAATATGGAGCTGAAGCGCGAGCTACCTGCAGATTCAACAAGTCCGGCCATTTGCCGCGTAGAGTATGCCATCCCGCGTGTCAAGAATCGCCTGGCAGGTTTTCTTAACAAGTTGCTCGTGAATGAGGAAACAGGTGATGACCTGATTGACACGAAGACAACGGAGATTATTGTGATTACTCTGGAGGCGATTGGCGACACATTTAATACGGCCGCCCTAACCCAGTGGTCCAAGCGCAATCTTCGGATTGCCTTCTTTGACGCCCATACGCTCGTCACGAACCCTCTTGAGCACGTACTCGTCCCGCTACACGAAATCGTCCCCGAGGATGAGCACCCTGAGCTTCTCAAAAAGTACTACATGAAAAGCAAGACAAATCTCCCCGTCATTCGCTTTCACGAGGATATTATTGCCCGTATTTTAGGACTCATTCCCGGTTCCATTGTTAAGATAACGAGACCCTCCCCCCTCGCTGGAGAGTATATTCTGTATCGCATATGTGTTCCCTAGATTAGATAGGGATGAGTGGATCAACTCAAACATGTCCGGTATCATTAAATACGGTTATAGCAAATGAAACAAGCTTTTTTACTTGGCTAAATACGGGTGATAGAACATGCCCCACGGTAAAACAGGTGTCCCAGGCAATTGCGGCGGCATCGGCTCCGACTTCAAGTGGCTCCAATGCCTTATATAATAATGAGAAGAAAGTGAAAGAACTCACCAAGCGCCTTGAGAATAGAAAGAATGATGTACAGATTGCCCATGACCGTGCGTCCATGGTGTTACGTCCCGAACTGACCGCAAGTTATTATGATGGGTGGTTTCCTATCCATCGCCCTCTGAAACAAATCAGCGTTCCGATTCTGATAGGGGCGGCGACCTTTCTTTTTACCATATCATTCTTTATGTTTCTTGAATTCGTCGGAATAAGCAATGTATTTTCGGTATATATTCCGTTTGAAAGAAACCCAGTGACGAATCCATTATCCAAATACTTATGGGTGATGACGCTGATTGGTCTCGTCTTTTTCGCACTAACACTATACTTGTTTTTACGATGATTGATGTTGCTGCCAACCCTTTGCGAAAAAATAGAATCGCCCATTGTTAGATGAGTGATTCTATCTTAAATAATTGCGCCAAAGTGACCACAATTGAGGAGGCGCAAAAACCGGTTCTAACAATGCTTTTACCGGTCAAGGGTCTTCGCCACGATGAGCAGGGCGAATTAACTGCCGATGCCGTGAAAATAGTTACGGATGGCATGTTGAATTTGGGCGTTTCAGCAAATACACAGGACGCGAAGACCGCGATTGTACTTGAAATCAAAAAGGTCCTCTGTACTCTGAATGCCCAATATGAGTTTCTTCTGACACAGGTATTTGAATCGGTTGACAATTCGGAACCGGTATCAAAGCCCATCTTGGAATCGATCAAAGAAAAGAACAGAGCAATGAGAGATATTATCTCGGTATCCCGGCAAATTTTGAAGGGGGTCTCCAATAATACAGAAGTTACGGAAGGGGTTATAAATAGTTCGGACAATACGGGCAATTTGAAGAAGACACTGGAGGCCTTCCAGAATATTGCGGATGGTCTCGGTTCTGACAGTGCTGCCCTGGACGCCGAGCGCTATTCCGATGTTAAACGGAGCTTTGAGATATCTGTAGAGAATAACAAGAGTATTTCTACCAATCTCGCCCTCTACTCTTTTTTGAATGTAATTGCTGTTGGCCTACTCTTCTATATTGTGTCCGCCAAGTAGAGAGTGTGGCAATGGATCTGAGCAACAAGGATTCTATGAAACGACAGACGGACATTAACCAATGGTATTATAAATATCGGCTGGAAACCCTGTTTATCATGCAACTCCTATTTATCGGATTGGCTGGTTTAATCTTATTGAGTATTCTGTCCTCGTATGGCATCGTGCCTGGCATGTTTGTTATATATTACGGGGCCATCATGATATTTGTAATCTGCGCAATATGGTATTTCAAAGCGTCCTATACCGCCGCGAATCGCGATTTTTATCACTGGGATAAAAAGCATTTTGCCGCGGATTCCACGACACATTCGCCGTTCACATCCAATATGAAGGCGGCCATAACACAGGGAATCGCTGCGCATTGTTCATGAGCTTCTCTCTTGTTCCCGAGCTTCTCTCTTGTTCCTATTTTAGTACGCACCGATAGAGAGAAAGGGGCGATGTCTATATCGGATACAGAGTTGATAAACGCATTCACAAGCTATATGACAGTGACACGGGCTGGATCCAGCGGAAAACTCTATAATGATACGATTGGAGAGTTAAATACAAAAATAATTGATTTGAATGGGCAGATTTCCGTGTTGGACGGGCAGGAGGAAACCTACAATCAAAACTATTTGAACGCGAAGGAAAATCCTACGAACTTCAGCCTGTTTGCGAAACTGGGCCTCCGAACGATGCAGGATTGGGTTCTCGCCTATTTCTATTTTTCGTACATACTTTTCAGCATCCTCTTATTGGGTACTGTTCTAAAGGCGTCTGAGAATAAGTATGTCGCCATGCTTTTTATAGGTGGAATCACACTGTCAATCGGAGTACTTTCAACTCTACTTTTGCTTTCGTATGCTTAGCCTTTCTTCGCATGCTCCTTATCCCAATCCACCACATCCTCATCGGACGCGAACACCTTGAGCACCGGCCAGAGCTTCCCGCCATCCGGTTCGCCATACTCGTCCGCCATTCTGGACAGAACCATCTCAGCCGTGAAGTTTGTAATATGATTCTCCTTCTTCCATTGGCTCACAATGAGTTTTACTCGTTTTGACTCACATGGATTCTCCCGAAACTCCATCTGCTCTTCAGGTGTCGTAGGTTCACGAATACGCTCCGCCTTGAATCGGGCATACGTATCAAAGCTCTCCTTATATTTATTGGACGCGCGCGTAACAATCTCCGGAGTCGGATTGAGACCGAAGGGGATATACTCCGTTTCGTAAATATGGACCAGGAGCGACAGGAACGGCTCCCGCCAGGCCCGCAGCTTCTCGTCCAGGAGGGGGTCCCGAGGGAAGATGTTCGGCTTCTTGAGGAGCAATTCCGGATGATCTTCGGGAAGGAACTTGGACTCAAAGGGAATCACCCGAATACGGCGCCAAGTGCCCTGGTCCATGGAACTCACCGGCGGCAGATTATTGCACATCATACAGATTTTCCCCATGATGCGGAATTTCTCCTGCTCACCATATAACTGCCGAGCCTCAATGATATCTTCACCGCTGAACTGTTTCATGACGCTGGTATTGATGGGCTCCTTGTCATCCGGCTCCTGCATGTAGATGAAGCGCTTACACTTTGTGACCATGATTTCCGGATTCGCCGCGCCAGCCTCGGGGCGACTCCGCGTCATGACGGTGGATGACATTGAAGTCTGATAGTCCCCGAAGGTCAGACGCATCAGCTCAATCATCTTGGACTTTCCATTGCCGCCCACGCCGGTGAAGGTATAGTAGCATTGCTCCCGATTCGCCCCCTCCAGGCAACTGGCGAGTAGGCGAAGGGCGTATTTCTTGAGCGCCGCGTTCGGAAAGAGTTTTGTAAAGAAGTCGTTGATTTCTGCGTAAACAGGGGCGAAGGGGTCATAAGGAACATAATTGATTGGCTCCGAGTCTGGATAATTGTGTCCGGCGAGGAAACTCACATAGTCTTCTGGGCGACCCTGTCGAAAGATTACATGGTCCTTCTTGTTCGCGTTCTTTGCCCGCAGTTCCAGGACACCATTTCGGCAACCGAGGAGAAAGGGATTCGCGTTCAGCTTGTTCATGAAGTCCTCCTCGCAGAATCGCTGTGCTGCCATTTTCATAACCGACTCCGTGAAACCATCGTCGTATAGTTTCGTTTCCACCTTCATAAGTTCCTTTAGCTTCTTTTCCAACCATTCGCGCGCCTCCTTTGTTGTTGCTGCCGCCATTAGGGTTCGGATTTTTCCACGCGCCTTGTCAAGCTCTCCCGCAACATCGCAACTGATTTTGGTTTTCAGTTCCATACCCTGATTAATTCGCTTCCACATATTAATCTCCTCATCATATTTGAACCATTCGGTGGATTTCTGATTGACAGAGGCCACATAGTTATTTCCATACATCTTCTTCATGAGTTTGGAGATGTGGAAATGCGTCGGCTCAACTTCCGTGCGAATATATTCATGGATGTTTTCGCTAATGATTTCGTTGTAGAGTTTTGGACTATCGTCCTTTGCCCACTTCCGAAGGGAGCGCTCGGTTAGACGGGGGCCATCTCCCAACTTATTCATTCCGTGAAACCATTCCTGGCGATATTTCGGAATATCCAGTTTGCTGAATTTCCCGGACTTCGCACTGAAATCCATCCAGAGCGTGAAAGTCTCCTCGCTCGGGTCAATATTGTGGAGACACCAGCCGACGCGGCGCCACTTATCGTAATCGTCATACCACGACTCTGTTAGGCACTCCAGGACGAATCGGCGAACCATTGCGCGGTCCTCTTCCGTTGTGGATTTGGAGACGAAATACTCCATTGCTGCGGTGTATTCATTCACGATACGAGAGTCCCCTTCTTGGAGCGCCACTGGTTGATGTGACAGTGGGGCCGATTTCTGTAGAAGGGCCGCAAAGACCTCGGTCGCCTCACCCTCCTTCAATGTATTCTCATCGGGAACGATATTGTAGCGAACACTTAGGAGTTCCATCAAGTCACGAGGACTGTAGATATTCGTATCCTCATCCACCCAATCGTTTTCGGCGGATTTATAATTAAAGACGGCCGAGAGCGAATAGGGGGGAATATTTGGTTTGGATTCTCCATAGAAGATCCAACCCTGTTGCTTGGTCATAGACTCATCGTAAATGTTGTCCTCTGTATTTGTGTAGCCGGTATCGGCGAAGGCGGTCTTGATTGCCTCTTGTGACAGGAGCCACTTCCGCAGAACACTCTGCTTCTCATTTGTGAGGGCGATATCAGGGCACAGAATATGGACACCATCCTTGCGCTTTCCCTTGTCGCTATAAGGGGAGGGCCGCAGCGTCACGAAGAAGCGCAGTTCATTGTAACTCTCAAGGCCGAAGAAGAAGTCGATGCCCTCGCCGATTTTATGAACGAACGTTTCAATCATGTCCAGGGTAAATACGCGCCGAAGACTGGTGTCATCGGGGTAACGAAAGTCCAAGTCAATGAGGAGGGGCTTCGGTTCATTCTTCCGCGGCTTTTCTACGAAATTCTGGGGGCGACCGCGTTTCACGAACAGATAGTCATGAAGAAGATCCAGGAAGGTCTGGTATTTCTCATCGGGAATCTGCCATTTTCCAGTTATGGAACCCATCCCAGTCATTGTGCTTGTAACGGTGTCATAGGTTCGACATTGCTCAAGAAACCTGGAAAGCCCATGCTCTTGAAATAGATTCGTGCTCATTTTTATCGTATCTGTTGGACTGGGGGGGATTCAAGCAATTTTTATCTGGGGAACAAGATGGAAAGGTAAGGTTCTAAAGCGACACTGTAACTATACTATAGTAATGCAGGTGAATAAGCGACTTATAAAAGATATACAAACAATGATTGGTGATGAAATGTCCTCGCTCGGTGTCTATTATTCTTATAACGAGATTAACATGAAGAAGGGGAGTTGCCTGGTATTTGGGCCAGAGGAAACGCCATATGCCGACTGCCCGCTCTTTTTCTCGGTCGCCGTTCCGAGCGATTATCCTTTCACATCGCCGGTTGTGCTGATTCGTAGTTCGGATGGGGTGACCCGATTACATCCGAATCTGTATATTAATGGAAAGGTGTGCCTGTCTATTTTGGGAACCTATAGTGGTCCCTCTTGGGTTTCTACACTGAACATTGGCAGTGTATTCAAAAGCATTCTGTCGTTGCTGGATAAGAATCCGATTGCGAATGAGCCTGGTTGGGAGAAGTATACACTGGCTGATGTAAAGGCTCTTAACTACGCCGAATGGGTTGAGTACAGGCTGTTGGAGATGGTCGTTTCGGAATATGGGCAATTCAAACTGGGAACGAATCCTTCCTGGGAAATGTTCAGAGAGGTCTTGGGAGCCGTTTGGCCGGCGCGCTGGGAGAGGATTCGGGCGAAAATTATTGAGCGGGCGGAAAGTGTTGGAATGAAATCATATACGGGAATTCCTTATGGAATGGGGGGCGAAGCGAATTGGCCGAAACTACTTGAGAGGGCGATAAAGATAGACTCTTTGGCCTAAATTTGACAGATTTAAACGGCCAGACCTTAGTAGAGAAAGATGAAGTTTTGTCCGGTCTGTAGATATTACCTATATTTGAATGTGGAGGAGAGCACCTGCATACGCGATTGTAGAAATTGCGGATATACCGAAAAGGAGGAGAAGGGTGGTCTGATATCAGAGACGTTAGTCAAGGAACGCACCAGTGAGGGCTATAAGATTCTATTGAATGAATTTACCCGGCAGGACCCGACACTGCCTCATCTTAAGACTATGAAATGCCCGAAAGAGGATTGTAAGTCTAATGGCGGCGGAGCGGAGAAGGATGTCATTTATATTAAGTATGATGCCGAGAATTTGAAGTATCTGTATATCTGTAATGTGTGTGGGGAACATTGGAAGACCCGTTAAGCTAAGCTAAGCTTTTTTAAGCTTTTTGGAAAAAAGCTTGGCAAAAACCCGGATATGTTAGAGATTGTTAGAATTTCCTGCGTCGCAGACCTTTAATTTTTTGCCAAGCTTTTTTTTAAAAAGCTTACTTATAGGATATGGGCAATCGCTCCACATTACGAAAAAGAAAATTACACGGATATCGTCATTTAGAGGGCGGTGCCGCTGAGATAGTTATTCGTAATGTTGGAGAAGAGGCTGTAAAAGCAGCTGCTGATGCCATGAAGGCTGCAGCTGCTTCTCGCGCTGCAGCTTCAGCGAGGGTTGCTGCCGCGGAGGCTCAATTAGCCAAATTAGAAGAACAAAAGGCTGTCGCAAAGGATGCTGCCGAAGGAGCACGAATTGATATAGAAAGGGCACAACTTTTAAGTAATATTCAAGCTGAGATGGGGGCTGCCGGCGAAGATGCGGCCGCACTAGAAGAACAACAAAATCCTACAGAACGATATGCGAAAGATGCTCAGGCGCAAAGGAATTTACAGGAGAAGAGAGATGCTCTTAAGACAGATGAAGCCGCACGAGAGGTCGAGGTAGAGAAACAGGAAGCATTGGATGAAGCGGTAAGAGAGGCCCAGGCTGCCGCGGATAAAGCAGCTGGAATTATACATGAAGCGGGTATTGAGGCTCCTGTTGGTGAAAATAAGGCAACTGTGGCGTCACAGTTAGCAGATTTACAAAAGCAAGCATTAAAGGAGGCCGCGGCACAAGCAAATCTGCAGGTATTGGACATGTTACAGGCGCGTATAAAAGCAGAAACCGCCGCAATAAGTCAAGAAGCACAGGACATCGCAAGACAGGAAGCGGCGGATAAGTATCAAATAGTATTAGAGACTTCTATCCAGGGCGAATCTATGTTACAGGCAGCACGTAAGAGTATTGCCGACACTTTCAGAGGCTTCGCTAAATTTTTTTCGGATATTAATCAGACGACACGCACTGCCGTTGTTGATGCTCTAGGAAAACATGATGCCGTCGTTGGAGCGGTAAAGGATCTTGTTAAAAGAGAATATGAACAGGTTGGCAGTGCGAAAGATTTACAGCGACAGTTGAATTCTCTTGAAGGGGCACATGGTATAATTGATGCCCGAATTGCGAGCCTACATAATCAAGTTCGTGCGCTGGACTCGCAGGTTACTGGGGCAATTGACGCCAGTGTTGGTCTTGATAAACAAATCATACAAGTGGATGCGGGGGCGAGTAAAATAGCTGGTGCCAGAGATGCATTAATTCTGGATGCCTCCACCTATAGAGATGTGGAAGCTGGGCATATATTTGCCGACCATAATACCTTACTCGGTAAAAAGGCAGTAACTGATGCTGCTACGGCGAAAGCGAAAGCGGCAATTGACGCCACAGAGATTGCAAGAGGTATAAATGATGTAGTAACACGGAGAGCACTTGATGATTTAAATAATGCTACAAAGGGTCTTAAGGATGCCACGGTATCAGATATTACTGAAGCAGTCGGTGGAACGGATGCCAAATTACGTGCGGCAAATGCCAAATTTGGAGATTTAGTTAGATCAGTGGATGCATTGGGTAGATTACGCGATGGAACTGCCCCAGATCCGGTATTAGATGATAAAGTGCTAACAACTGGTACAGAGATTCCTGCAGAGACTCATGCGGCCGACCCAATTAATGGTGAATTACGGATTGAAGGGGCTAAGGAGGGGGGCATAACGCTTGAAATTCAGAGAGCAATAGACGCTCTAACCACTGACGAAGCACTATTGGAACAGAATACCACGGCTCTTGATGCATTAAGGGGATTAGATGAAGCTGAACAGGTGAGAGCAGAACAGGCGAGGATTGGAGAGGCTCAGAGAAATCTGGATACAAATCATCAAGCGACTGTTGATGCTCAAGGCAACATACATGAAGCTCCAGGTGAAATGCCGACTGAACCCATTCATTCTACGGACTATGTTGCCACCGAAACGAGCGCGAGTAATAAAACCGGCGAGTATAATGATTGTATTAAAACGATTGATGAGAGTGTGAAAGGTGGGGATGCGGCAGCAGCTGAAACCGACGTGATAGATAAGGCAATCTCCAATAGGATAGCTACTCTATTAAGGGAATCTTATAGGGATGCAGGTGAGGCGGCGAAGGCGGCGCGCTTACGGTTAGATTTAAACGATCCTGGAAGAGCGGACGGGTTAGGTACGGATCTAAAGGAGGCAGCGGCGCGAGAGGCTGCCGCAAAAGCCAAATTAGAGGCCGCAAAGGCGGCATCAGACCCTATTGATTTATCTAAAATTGGCGGAGAAGCAGTTGATGCTCTTAAGGAGAAGGCAGGCGATGCTAAACGTGATATCGTTGCGAGAGATCGTGCTGAAGCGGCACGTGCAGCGAGAGATGCGAGTCGGGCAGGACTGGACGATGCCGCAAAAAGACTTCATGATGCCGAGGAAAGTATGGAGGATCCGACCCATAATGAAACCGAAATGAATGCGAATGAGGAAGCGATGAATTCGGCCGATGCCAAACTAAAGGATGCCGAGGAAAAGATTCGTGAATTACAGGAGAGACTAAAAGAAAGACTTAAGGAATTGGCAGACGACGCGCAAAAACGCGAGAATCTTGCGAAAGATGCCCTTGATGCCAAGGATCTTGAAAAAATGAGCAGAGATGCCGAGACATTAAGGGAAAAACTGGATACACTGAAGGCGGAACGAGAAGCATTAGAAAAGGAGGATCCTACTAATGATAGGGAGACTGCCAATAGGGATGTTGAAGTTGAACGTCTTGCTAAAGAGGCGGATGATATACAGAAGGAAATAGATAAGATGAATGACAGACTACGTGATATTGGCAAGGAAAGTTTGGAAGACAGGCTGAAAGATGCCGAGAAAAAGGCGGATGATGCTAAAAGGGACAAACGTAACGCCGATGATGATCTTAAAGACGCCAAGAATAAATTAGATGATGAATCTAAGAAGGAACGTCCCGATAAAGATGAAATAGAACGGTTGCGAGAAGAAAGGGATGAAAGATTGGCTGATAGGGATAAGGCCGAGAAAGATTTGAAGGATAGAGAAAGGGAAAGGGATGAACTTGAAAAGGAAAGGGATAAGGAAAAAGATACAAGGGATGAAGAAAGCAAGCTGGATGATGAACTTAAAAAGGATGAAGAGCGAAAACCTGAGCGTGCGCCATTTGATTGGTCTCAATTAACGGGGGTACAGATTACTCCCTATCAGGCTGGAATAATTATAGCAGGGTTCGGTTTCGGGGCGCTTCCGTTTTTGATTCCAACGTCGCCACCGGCGCTGGCGGTGCTGCCCGCTGGAGACCAAAACGTATTAGGATGTAATGACGCAACCGCGGCATTTGCTAAGGTCTCTGGTGACATTACTTCAAAAGCAATGGCGGCAGGATATATATTGGCAAAACAAATAAACCCTGTAGATGCTCCTATTTTAATTCCTCAAGGATTTGGTGGGCAAGAAGATACTGGGGCTGGGGATGGGACTGGAGATGGGACTGGGGATGGGACTGGAGATGGGACTGGGGATGGGACTGGAG
>Ga0073936_10005944_pt1 | contig 16278 bp, 12 predicted proteins | sample AliMusrvi5mmetaG_FD_87041 | JGI IMG/M metagenome (GOLD analysis project Ga0073936, IMG submission 87041) | Freshwater lake bacterial and archeal communities from Alinen Mustajarvi, Finland, to study Microbial Dark Matter (Phase II) - Alinen... | ecosystem: Environmental > Aquatic > Freshwater >... | reverse complement strand
GTACATCGAACCTTCGTTGGCCATTTCGTTAGGAAGAAAAATGAAATACGGATCATCCGTCATAGCGGCGAGAACGGGCAGCGCGGCGATGCCCAGAGCGGTGATTCGGGCCACGGGCGAGTTGTCGGAATCCTTGGCATCAGCCGGTTCCAACAACCACCAGGGGGACCCGCCATTCGAGCGCATGCCCTGGTTGCGCAAGTAGGCGAGCACGCGTGCCCGCTGGTTGGCCGGAATCGATGACAACTCGTAGCCCGCGCGTTTCAGCAGCTTCTCATCATCGGCGGACGAGTCGGCCGCAGGTTTGGCGGTGAGTTTTTCCACAGCGGCAAGGGCTTTCGGATCTAACTGAATTCCGGGAAGCGACAGCGCGGGCGCGGGTTCGCCGGCCGCCTGCTTGGCCAATTGCGGAATGAGCATGGCCACCGCATCGTGCGCCATCCAGCCGCGCGGGAATTTTTCCACCAATGCGGCCAGCACGCGGTGGTAGGCCGCCCAATCGTAGGTAGTGAAGAACTCCCTCGCGGCGGCTTCGTAGGCATGGTCGGCGATCAGACTGACGGCCGCATTGATGGCCCGCTCGCGGGAAGGGGTGAGATCGAACACCGCAATGGCGAGTTCGTTGGCAAGAGCGGTGTTGCCGGTTTGATAGATCTGGGTGGCCAGCAGGAGCAGCCTGCCGAGGACGTTTTCATTGCCGCGAAAGCCGGATGAGAAATCGGAGTTGCTCCGCTCGTCATTCTTGTGGAACGCGGCGATCAGCGCGCGCACGTCCTTGGTGAGGTCCGCCGCAGCGGGAGCCGCAGGTTTTGACGAGCCGCCGCCACCGAACAAACCGCCTAACAGACCTCGCGACGGGCGGGCGTTGGCCGCCCCTCCGCTTTCGGATGATGCAACGGCTCCTGCGGGCAGAATCCATGTTTTGCCATCGGCGGCGGGGATGCTCCAGCCATTGCCTTTGAGCGATTTCGCCAATTCGCGGAATTGGTAATCCTCACCGCCCGATGTGTCCGGCAATGTGGACCACTTCGCCTTCGCATCAAGCGCCGACAAGCCAAGCGCGACCATTCGGGAAAATCCTGCGGAAAAATCCGGCGCGGGCGGCGGTGCCGCATCCTCGCTTGCCCCCATGGCAAGCGGAATACCAATCAACAACAGCAGGCGTCGCGCTAACATCTGAACCACGGTCTAGCAGGAATGTCGCGGCAACAAAAGATTCTTTTTTTGCAAATTTTCGCCTGAGAATCGCGAGAAAATGACCCGGAATTATGGAGTGCGTGCCAGCGGTGCGCTAAGGAGGCACCACACTGTGGTGCATGCGGAAGGGCGGACCATGGACGATGCCTGCGGCGCTCTCACATGGGCGTTTCTTCCGCCGACGACAGGAGTGTCGTCGCTCCTTACCGGGCCGGGAGAATTCCTTGCAGGAAACGAGACGGTGCCACCGTAAAGACTGCCCGAATGATGAAAGGACAGATCCATGATCAGGGAAACCAGCCGTGGCGGCGGGCGCTCGTTTTGTTAGGCACGCTCGGCTGCTGCGCCATGCCGCTGCGCGCCGGCGAGAATTGGCCACAGTTTCGCGGTCCGCATGCCGACGGCAGCACGCGCGCGTCGGGCTTGTCGGTGACCTTCGGGGAGACGGACCATGTGCTGTGGAAGACACCGGTGCATGGCAAGGCGTGGTCGTCACCGGTGGTGTGGGACCACCAGATTTGGATGACCACGGCCGCCAAGGACGGCGGCGAGTTGGGTGCGGTGTGTGTGGATGCGGAGTCGGGGAAGATCATTCACGACGTGGTGGTGTTCAAGATCGACAAGCCGCAATTCTGCCATCCGATGAACAGTTATGGCACACCGACGCCGGTGATCGAAAAGGGACGGCTCTATGTGCATTTCGGCAGGTATGGCACCGCCTGTCTCGACACCGCCACCGCCAAAACCCTGTGGACCCGGCAGGATTTCCTGTGCGACCATTTCCGCGGCCCGGCATCGTCGCCGATCCTGGCGGACGGATTGTTATTTCTCACTTTCGACGGGGTTGACGTGCAGTTCCTCGTGGCACTCGACAAGGCAAGCGGCAAGACCGCGTGGAAACGGGACCGCAACATCACCTATGACACTGAGGACACCGACTATCATAAGGGATACTCGACACCGGCGCTCATCACGGTCGGCGGGAAACCGCAACTGATAAGTCCCAGCGCCGGCGCGACCATCGCCTATGTGCCGCAAACGGGCGAGGAAATCTGGCGGGTGCGCAGCGGCGGCATGAATGCGGCGGCCTTGCCATTGTTCGGCAACGGGTTGGTCTATGTGACGAGCGCGGCGGGCGGCTTTCAATTGTTCGCGGCGCGGCCCGGCGGGCACGGCGATGTGACCGATACCCATGTGGCATGGAAATTCGCCAAAAACGCTCCGACCCGCCCCTCCCAGATTCTGCTAGGCGAGCGGCTGTTCATGATCAGCGACGGCGGAGTGATCTCGTGCGTCAATGCCAAATCAGGCGAGAGCGTCTGGCAGAAACGCCTCGGAGGTGCCTTCTCGGCCTCCCCGCTGGTGGCCGGCGGACATATCTATTTCTTCGGCGAGGCGGGTGAAGTCCCGGTGGTGGCCGCCACCGACGAATACAAACTGCTGGCCAACAACCAGCTCGGCGATGGTTTCATGGCATCACCTGCAATCTATGAAAACTCGCTCATCCTGCGATCGCGCACCAGTCTCTATCGGATCGGCGAGAGAAGATAGGAGATAGGAGATCGGAGATGGAAGATCTAACATCCGCGCCGATCCACGATCCACAATCCACGCCCCCTTTCTTTTCCGCGCTCCACTCTGCGACCTCCGCGTCTCCGCGTTTCGATTGCATTCACGATCCACGATTCACGACGGTTTCGGGTTGACTTGCCACTTACTGATTCGCAGGCTGCTCGCCATGAAAGAGCCAGATCGGTCAGAGACCACGAACGATTCCGCCCGCCTGCCGCCCGCCGGGAGCAATTCCGTCACACTTCATTGGGGTTGGAGCGTTGCGGGCATAATCGTCTGGTGGTGCGTGGTGGTGGCGCATTTCCTGTGCCTGGTGGCCATCGCGCATTGGCTGGGCGACCCGACCCGGGTTCCCGAATGGCTGAAACCCATCGACACATTTCTGGTCTATCAGATCAGCATAACCCTGATGATCGTCGTCGAGATCATCTGGTTGTTGGCGGTTGCGGTCATCGGCGCGGTCATGGTCAGCCTGCCGTGGCTGGCTGCCCGCGCGATGGATCGGCTCCACACCGGTGCGGATTCCGCGGGAGTTGCCAAAGCCGGCCAGGCCCGCGCCGGATTGTTGACTGCGGCGAAGTTGATGTTCCTGCCGATCACCATCTCGTTGGTGACCCTGGCGATCATGCCGATTTCCTTGGGCGGCCGTCCGGGCGGTTCCTCCATGCTGGAGGCGGGTACGATGATGGCGCGGACCGATTTTGTCGCGGGGGTGAGCCAGCAAAGTTATATGGTGTTCATGGCGCTGTTGCTATTGATGGCGTTTGTCATGGTCATTTCCGCGATGATCCGCTGGTTGCCGGATGACGATGGGTTTTGGCAATTGCCAGTGGCCGTCGTGATCGCGCTGGTGGTGGCGATCGCGGTGGGCGGGCTGTTGTTCAAGCTGATCTATCCGGCAGTGGAACATGCCCGGGGAGTGGCCGTCACCTGGGTATTATTCGCATTCTACGCCTTGCTTTCCATTATTGTCAGGGTCTGTTTCCTCGGCCTGCGGCGGTATTCCAAAACGGAGTGAGGCGGCACGGCTGTCATAAATCAACAACTCCCGATCCTCATGGCATTTTTCTCATCCTTTCGAGGTCGCTGCATTCTGGCGGTGGTTTCGGGCGCGGTTTATGCATGTGCCTATCCGCCGCTTGACCGGGGGTGGTTGGTGGCACCCGGTTTGCTCGGTTTGTTAGTGGCGTTGCGCGGCCAGCAAGGGACACAGGCGCGGACGCTAGGGTTTCTCCATGGGTTAGCCGCCTATGCGATTGGCCTGTCATGGCTGGACCATCTCTTTGGTGTGTTCGCCTGGATGCTGTGGGCTGTGCTGGCCGCGTTCACCGCGTTGTTCGCGGAGATGCAGGGCCGCGCCGGCCGGCGTGGCATCGCGGGTTGGCGATTCGCGGTGTTCACCGCGCTCAACTGGTGCGGCTGGGAGTTCATCCGCGCCGAATTGTTTTCGCTCAGATTTCCGTGGATGACGGCGGGACTGGCATGCGGACCTAACAGACTATTGCCATGGATCGGCGTTTATGGCGTGAGCATGGTGGTTGTGTCAGGCGTCGCGCTGCTGGTGGCGCGGCGGTGGAAAACCGCGGCGGCCGTCGCGCTCGGGTTGGTTCTGGCAATCGTCACCAACCGCCGCTGTCCGGAACCCGCGGGGGGAGATCCCGACACATTGTCAGTCGCCGGTTTGCAAATCGAGGACAGCCCGATCAAGAACTATCTGACGGCCACGGAAGCGTTGCCGGCGGGCATCCAACAGGTCGTATGGCCCGAGTATGCGGTGCCCTATGACGTGCGCGCCGACAAGCACGATTGGCCGCTGGTCCAACAGCTTTGCAAGGAGCGCGGCATCACCCTCACGCTGGGCACCCAGTTGCATCCGGTCAATGAAGACGGTTGGCATAACATCGCGCTCACCCTGGATCCGACCGGCGTCCGCGGCGAACACAACAAGGTGCACACGGTGCATTTCTTCAACGACGGCATCGCCGGCACCAACACGTTGCCCGTTCTCACAAACCATGGCGCGATCGGCACGCCAATCTGTTTTGATTGTGACTACGAAAACATCACGCGCCGGATGACCATCGGCGGCGCGCAGTTGTTCATCGTCCCAAGCATGGATGCGAAATCGTGGAGCATCCGGCAACACGACCAGCATGCGGCGTTGTTCCGCCTGCGCGCCTGCGAGAACGGCCGCTGGATGTTCGTTTGCGCCACGTCCGGCGTGTCGCAGGTGATCGATCCCCACGGAATGGTCCATGCCAGCCTGCCGGCGCTTGCCGAGGGCACGCTCACCGGCATCCTGCGACGCGAATCGCGGCTCACATTCTATACCCTCGCCGGATGGCTCACGCCGTGGGTCGCGCTAACCGTGGCGGGACTCTGCTGGCTGGCTTTGCTGCTGCCGAAGAGGAGGAGGATTAATCCCAAACTCTAGCAGATATCCGATCAGGAGTGCGCCACGAGAAATTCTTCGGGTGTCATCGCCGGAACGAACGATCCCGTGAAGTCGGCCCCGTTGCGGGTGATGATGAAATCGGCATGGCCGGCAACCGCACATGCTGCTTGCAATGCGTCTTCGAAATCGGCGTTGCCGTGTGTTCGCCAAGCCACTGCCTCGGCATGACCCACCGTGGGGATTTCCACAACGCGAAGTAGCGCATCAATCATGGCCGCAGTCCGTTCCACTGGGTTTTGTCGTCGGTGATAATAACTGATGATCGGCAGCGTGTGCCAGGCCACCAAACCCTGATGATGTCCGTGATCGCAGAGGTCGAGGATCTTCCCGCTCGCCGGTTTGCCGACGCGGGGCATGCCGCTGCTTTCCAGGATGAGGCAGTCGAGCAATATGTTCGCATCGAGCAAGAGTCTCATGCTTCAGCGAAGATGTTTCCGGTTGATGTGCTCAAGCCAAGTATCACCCGGGTCGTCAATCTTGCGGGCAGTGCCGCTCCAGGTCTCGACGAAGCCCGTCCCTTGCCGCGGTGCGGGCGGGGCGCTGACCGTCGGTGTTTCCACCTCGAATGCCATCGTGTCCCCGGCAACGACCACTTTCAGCGTGTGGGTACCGGGACCAAGGCCCAAGGACCCAAGGGGAGCGTTTTTTGACAGCACAGTCATGAATGGACGTTATCATTCGGCCAGTGACTGTCAAGCTGATTGCCATCGCGTGGCGAGAAGCGTGGCTTGCGCGGCACGAGGGAAAGAGCTAGGCTGCGGTCCGCGAAGTTAGCGGCCACTATCCGAACCCCACCCCATGTTTCACATTGTGCTTCACGAACCGGAGATTCCGCACAACGCGGGGGCGGCGGGACGCCTAGCGCTCGCCACCGGCGCGGCGCTGCATTTGATAGAGCCGCTCGGGTTTTCGCTCGATGACAAATACGTGCGCCGCACCGGCCTGGATTATTGGCGCGACGTGGACCTTCACGTTTGGAAATCGTTCGGCGAACTGCGGCAGGCCGCGGATCCCGCAGCGAGCTTTTGGTATTTGAGCACCAAGGCGAGCGTCACACCGTGGCAGGCGGCGTTCCGGTCCGGCGACTATCTGGTATTCGGTCCCGAAACCCGCGGGCTGCCGGACGAGATCACGGCCACCGCCGGGGACCATGCCTTGCGCATCCCGATGGAACCCGGCAGCACCCGCAGCCTCAACCTGGCCACCAGCATCGCCATCGTGCTTTATGAAGCCGAGCGCCAGCAGCGGCCGGAATGGTCAGAGGCGAAACCTATCTAGCGAGGCTCCGCCGCAGACCCCAGAGACCAGATAGAGAACCTGACCTAACGACAACATATTCGCTCTTTCAAGATTCTAGCAATGGAACCCTTCAAAAACGAGTTATGCTATCAGAACGCGCGGCGCATCGGGGCCTGCCTGAAGCGGGCGTATTCCGCGTTTCCACTGGAGCGTTTCAGCCGCGGACTGGAACGCGCGCTGGAACCGCTGGAATTGAAACAGCGGGTGTGCCTGTTAGCGGACCGTTTGGAGGCCGGACTGCCCGCCCACCCACCGGAGATGTTCCGGATTTTGATCGGGGCGCTCGCGGCGGATGAAAACGACAGCGCCGGCCTTCGGGGGTTTCTGGTTTGGCCGCTCACGGAGTTGGTAGCCCGCTGCGGGTTGAACCATTTCGACGAGTCCATGGCCGCGCTGGGTGAAATGACGCGGCGCTTCACCGCGGAGTTCGCGCTGCGCCCATTCCTGCGCACCCACCGCGAGCGCACCCTGGCGCAGTTGCATGTTTGGTGCGGTCACCCCGACGAGCATGTCCGCCGCCTCGTTTCCGAAGGCAGCCGACCGCTCTTGCCGTGGGGCGGCAAGCTGCCGTTTTTGCTAGAGCCGCCGTTCCCCACGCTCTACCTGTTAGATCCACTGTGCCTTGATCCCAGCGACTATGTCCGGCTGTCGGTGTCCAATCATCTGAACGACCTGAGCAAGGCGCAGCCGGCGATGGTGCTCGCAACGCTGACACGCTGGCGGCTGGCCGCGCCGGATGACCGGCGGCTGGACCGGCTCGCCCGCCATGCGTGCCGCACCCTGCTGAAGGACGGGCACCCCGGAGCGCTCGAGTTCCACGGCTATGGCCAGGCCAAGGCGCTGATGCTCGAAACGTGTGCGCTAACAAAATCCGCGGTGGCATTGGGCGGGCATCTGGAATACCGCTTGGTGGTGAGGAACACTTCACGACACACGGTGCGGGTGATGTTCGACTATGCGATTCTCCACCGCAAGGCGAACGGCGGTCTCGCTCCGAAGGTGTTCAAAGGACGCACGCGTGAATTGTCAGCAGGCGAATGTTGGGAAATCACCGGGCGGCATGTGTTCAGGCGGGTCACCACCCGGGTCTATCATGCCGGCGGGCATGTGTTCGAAGTGAGGCTGAACGGCAAGGCGTTTCCGGGGTTGCCGTTTGAGTTGGATGTTGGTTGAGAACCTTGGACTGCGGTGAAGCACGCTTCATCGCTTTAAGAGATTCGTGGTCCGGATGACATGGTAGGGACAAGCGGCCTCGCTTGTCCCACTTTGCCCCTGCGGGCGAGGTGTCATGTGCTTGTCTGCACGGCGCATTCGCACCGCCTATCGGCGGACATGTGGGTCGGCCGGGGCCGTCCGACCCTACCGGGGTGGGCACCGCCTATCGGCGGACAAATGGGCCGGGCCGACCCTACCGGTTCGGAGGCGCGCTGCACATCTCGCTTGCGCTTGGAGGTGAATCAGGGCATTTCCCGGGCATGGAGTTTTCCGCGGTGTTGTTTGATTTCGACGGCGTGCTGGTGGACACCGAGTGGGCGATCTATCAGGCGTGGCGGCGCACCTTCGAGGCCCACGGCCACGAATTGCCGCTGGCCATGTACACACGCTGTATCGGCTCGGATTTCACCACCTGGTCGCCCAAGACGCACCTTGAGGAACTCTCTGGAAAAGGGTTTGACTGGCATGATCTGGACGCCCGTCGGCAGCAGGAAATCCGGCGCGACCTGACGCACGAGGGGCCGATGCCCGGAGCGGTCACATTGTTGGAAAAACTGACTTCCGCAGGGATTGCGCAGGCGGTTGTTTCCAGCTCGTCACACCAATGGGTGGACGGGTGGTTGGCCAAGCTCGGGCTGGCCGGGCATTTCAAGACGGTGGTTTGCCGGGGCGACGCACCGCGAATCAAACCGGCACCGGACTTGTTTCTGGAAGCGGCGAGGCGGCTTGGGATAGAGCCGTCGGGCTGTTTGGTGATCGAGGATTCGCTCAACGGCCTGGCGTCGGCTCACGCGGCGGGCATGCCGGTATGGGTGGTGCCCAACCGCGTAACAGCCAGGCTGGATTTTGCGGCTGCCGAGCGGGTATTCGGGTCGCTCGACGAATGCGCGGCTGAATTTCAGAGGCCCACCGGGTGGCGCATGACGTAGCCCTTGACCTCGCGGGTTTCGGGTTTCCAGCGCGGGCCGGAGCCGCCGCCGGGGCCGCCGGTGTCGAGCCGCAGGCCGGCGATGGTAACGAAGGCATGGCCGTTGCAGGTATAGATCGTGATCCATTTGCCTTCGCCGGGTTCGCCGTAGCCGAAGAGACCTCTGGAAGGAATGGCTTCCCCCATCAACCCGGCCTCACCTAACACAAACGACACCGTGCCGGAACAATCGTAGCCGCTGTCATAGTGGTTGGCGTGACCGCCCCCCCACTTGTAGGGCATCTTTTGCAGGCGGTTGCCTGCGACAATGGCCCGCCACACGGAGGCCGGAGCATCAGGTGGCGCGAAGGCAACACCGTCTCTCAAAAGCGCCGATTGACCGTACTCGTAATGGTAGGAAACCGGACGCCTGGCTTTGACTTGATTCGAGCACGAAACCAGCCCGCCCGCGATCGGAAGCAGGGCGAGGAGCAAGCGGGAAATGACTTTCATCGGCGCGGAGAGTACCCAATTCATTCATCATTGCAAACTAATTAGATGGGCAATTTCCGAGGTGGTTGACCACCTTGGCCAGTGCCCGGGAGCGGTGGCTGAGGGTGTTTTTCACTTCTTCCCCCAGCTCGGCAAACGTTTGTTTGAATCCATCCGGCACAAAAAGCGGGTCGTAGCCGAAACCTTGTTGGCCGCGGGGGGTGTCGATGATCCGTCCTTCCACGGTGCCGCTGAAGTTCGCCTCTTCGCGGCCATTGCGGGCGAGCACCATGGTGCAGCGGAAGCGGGCTTGGCGCCCGGTTTTTCCCACCATCACGGCCATCAGGCGGGCGTTGTTGAGCGGGTGGTTTCCCTCCTGGCCGCCGAAACTCGACGACCAGACGCCGGGTGCGCCATCGAGCGCGTCCACTTCCAGGCCGGAATCGTCGGAGAGCACCCAACCATCGAGCAAGCGGCTGATTCCCAATGCCTTGAGCCGGGCGTTTTCCAGGAAGGTGGAGCCGGTTTCCGCGATTTCCGGAAGTTCGGGAAACGAGGTCACATCGAGCACCTCGAAGCGGTCGCCGAGCATGGCGCGGATTTCGGCGGTTTTGTGGGGATTGCGGGTGGCGAGGATCAATCGCGGCGGCGCTGACATGACCGATGGCTACCCCGATCCGCGGTGACTGCGAAGTTTTTTCGAATAATTCGCGATCTGGCGGCGTTTAGACCGGTGATGAAAGCGATCACATGGCTGGCTTCGATCACGGTGGGTGTGCTTGGCGCGTGGGCCTCGGCCGCCAACACTGCCGATACCGCCCCGGTTGCCGAGCCGGCAAAGCCCGCCGAGCCCGCCCAGACCGCCACCCTCAACGGCTGGTCCGCGGATTTCGAGAAAGCCCTGGAAAAGGCCAAGGCCGACAAAAAATGCGTGCTGGTCGAGTTCACCGGCTCGGACTGGTGCCCGCCCTGCATCGCCATGCGCAAGAACGTCTTTTCCAAACCGGAATTCGTCACCGCCGCCGCCAAGAATTTCATCCTCGTCGAACTCGATTTTCCGCGAGGCGACAAGGAATTGGCGGACAAGAACCAGCCGTTCCTCAAGAAATACAAGGTCACTGCTTTCCCGACCGTGATTCTGCTCAATCCCGACGGCAAGGAATTCACGCGCTTTTTTGCCTCCCAATTCCCGAAATCCGAGGATTTTCTCAAACACTTGGACGAGGCGCTTGAGAAAAAAGATCTTGATTGATAAAACCCCGGCCACAGGGCCGCGTCAGGTTTTTTCCTCCGCCGGGGGAAATGTTCCCGCCGCGCGTATTGGATCGGCATGTCTGCCATCCATCAAGCCGCCCGCGCCGGTGAAGCGGATTCGTGAGGCCGCTTGGGTTGTCCCCGGCAATTGCCGGTTCTCTGGTCCTGGCGGGGTTTTTCTTTTCAAATGCGGCGGCGGCGACCACAGTCCGCGTCCTTCACACGACCATGTCCGACAACCGCAAGCCCTTCCCGTTCCGTGATTTCGAGCCCAAATGGCAAGCCCGCTGGGAAACGGAAAAAACCTTCCGCACTCCCGGCCCGGGCGATGAGGGATTCGATCCCGCCAAGCCGAAATTCTATGTGCTCGACATGTTTCCCTATCCGAGTGGCTCGGGCCTGCATGTCGGCCATCCGGAGGGTTATACGGCCACCGACATCATCGGCCGCTACAAGCGCATGACCGGCCACAACGTGCTGCATCCGATGGGCTACGATTCGTTCGGGTTGCCCGCCGAGCAATACGCGATCAAGACCGGCCAGCACCCGGCGATCACCACTGCCACCAACATCGAGACCTTCCGCCGCCAACTGAAATCATTGGGGTTTGCCTACGATTGGGACCGCGAGATTGCCACCACCGATGCCGCTTACGTGCGTTGGACCCAATGGATCTTCCTCCAGCTCTATCATGCGTATTTCTGTGAGGAAACAAACCAGGCCCGCCCCGTCAGCGAACTCGAAGCCAAAGGCTGGACCCGCGCGCAAATCGACGACGTCCGCCTCGCCTTCGTCGCCAACACCCCGGTCTGGTGGTCGCCCGACCTCGGCACCGTGCTCGCCAACGAGGAAGTCGAGGAGTGGAAAGGCAAAGGCCACACCGTCGAGCGCCGCCCGCTCCGCCAATGGATGCTGCGCATCACCAAGTACGCCCAACGCCTGATCGACGAACTCGATTCCCTCGATTGGCCCGATGGTATCAAGCTGTTGCAGAAAAACTGGATCGGCCGCAGCGAGGGGGCGTCCGTCCTGTTTGAATTGGCAGATAGCAACTATCAAATCGAGGTCTTCACGACCCGGCCGGACACGCTTTTCGGCGCGACCTACATGGTGCTCGCGCCCGAGCATCCCTTCGTGCCGGAAATCACCACCGCGGAATGCAAGGATGCCGTCGAGGCCTATCAGAAAGCCTGTTCCTCCAAGTCCGACATGGACCGCGGCGATCTCAACAAGGACAAATCCGGTGTCTTCACCGGCGCCTATGCCATCAATCCGGTCAATCACGAGCGCATTCCCGTCTGGATCGCCGATTATGTCATGATGGGCTACGGCACCGGCGCCATCATGGCCGTGCCCGCCCATGACGAACGCGATTTCGAGTTCGCGAACAGGTTTGGACTGCCGATCGTCGAGGTGGTTTCAAAGGACCTCCCCACCAAGAGGGGCACGGGCGGCCCGCCCGTGTCTTCCGTCAATCCCACCAAGAGGGGCACGGGCGGCCCGCCCGTGTCTTCCGTAACAGAAACGACAAGTCCGGCCGACCCGCCCGTGTCTTCCGCCAACGCCAAGTTCTACAATCCATGCGGCGAGACCGAAAAACACCACCGCAATCTCCCTCACTGGGAACAACAAGGACGCACCTATTTCATCACCTATCGCCTCGCCGACAGTCTGCCACTGGAAAAGCTCGCCCAGTTCCGTCGCGAGCGTGGGCAATGGCTAACAGAACATCCGGAGCCCCGCACAACCGAGCAGGAACAGGAATTTCACGAACTTTTCAGCAAGACCATTGAGAAGTGGCTTGACGCCGGTTCGGGCAGCCGGGTGCTTCAGCAACCCGAAATCGCCGAAATTGTGGCTGCCAATCTGTTTCATTTCGATGGTGTCCGCTACACCATCGAGGGATTTGTGATCATGCCAAACCACGTCCATGTGCTGGTCCATCTTGCTGAAGGCGAAACGCTTTCCGAAATCCTGCATTCATGGAAAAGCTTCACCTCCAAACGTATCGGCGCGGCATTGAATCAAGAGGGCGTGATCTGGCAGGACGAGTATTTCGACACGCTGGTCCGCGGCACCGATCATCTCTACGATATCCGCCAGTATATTTGGGATAATCCCAAGCGTGCCACCCTGCGGCCAGGATCATTCTATCGCTATTTGCGTGGCGGATATGGCGGCAATGATGATGGCTTGGGTGGCAACACGGGCGGGCCGCCCGTGCCCCTCTTGACTGAAGACACGGGCGGGCCGCCCGTGCCCCTCTTGACTGAAGACACGGGCGGGCCGCCCGTGCCCCTCTTGACTGAAGACACGGGCGGGCCGCCCGTGCCCCTCTTGTTGGAAGAGGCATTCTGCGACCCTGGAATTTCCGTGAATTCCGGCTTCATCAGCGGGCTGCCCACTGCGGAGGCCAAGGCGAAGATGATAACCTGGCTGGAATCCAACAACCTTGGCAAGCGCCGCATCCAATATAAACTGCGCGATTGGTTGTTTTCCCGGCAACGTTATTGGGGCGAGCCGTTTCCGATCGTGTGGAAGGACGGCAATCACCATGGCATCGCGGATTCCGAGTTGCCGCTGCTCGCGCCGCCGCTCGAGGATTACAAACCGAGCGGCACTCCGGAACCCATCCTCAGCAAGGCAACGCAATGGATCACCCTGCCCGACGGGTCGATCCGCGAAACCAACACCATGCCCCAATGGGCCGGTTCCTGCTGGTACTACCTCCGCTACTGCGATCCCCGTAACACCGGACGCTTTATCTCCAAGGAAGCCGAAGCCTATTGGACCAGCGACAAACCCGGCATGGTGGACCTCTACGTCGGCGGCACCGAGCACGCGGTGTTGCATCTGCTCTATGCCCGTTTCTGGCACAAGGTGCTTTACGATCTCGGCCATGTCACCACCCCCGAGCCATTCCAGAAGCTCGTCAATCAGGGGCTTATCCTCGGTGAGGACGGTCAGAAAATGTCCAAGTCCGGCGGCAACGTGGTCAACCCCGACGATGTGGTCAAGGAATACGGCGCCGACTCGCTGCGCCTCTATGAAATGTTCATGGGCCCGCTGGAGCAGGTGAAACCATGGCAGATGAAAGGTGTCGAAGGCGTGTCCAGGTTCCTTGCCCGCGTCTGGCGGGTCGCCTTCGAGGAACAGCATGACGGGTATCACATATCTCCCAAAATCCGCGATGTGGAATGCGCCGACAAGGCGCTGTTGCGTGTCGTCCACGAAACCATCAAAAAAGTCGGCGAGGACATCGAAAAACTCAGCTTCAACACCGCGATCTCGCAGATGATGATCTGCACCAACGCCTTCACCCAGGCCGAGGTCGTGCCGCTCGATGAGTTCATCCAATTCCTGACCATCCTCAATCCCTTCGCGCCACACATCGCCGAGGAAATCCACGAACGCGTGGCGGCGGTTTTCAAGCGCCCTGCCTCGCTTCTATCAGAATTCGTGTGGCCCGCCTATGATCCTGCGGCGCTTGTCCGCAATGAGATCGAGTTGGTCGTGCAGGTGAATGGCAAGCTGCGCGACCGCTTGATGATCTCCAAGGATGCCGGCGAGGACGCCGCCAAAGCCGCCGCCCTGGCCAGTCCGAGGATCCGCGAACTCACTGATGGCAAGACCATCCGCAAGATCGTCTTCGTCCCCGGCAAACTGCTCAACATCGTCGCCAGTTAGACCGTGGCGGCGGTTTCCAACCGCCATGCCGTCTCACGCTTGGAGCAACTGTCCATGGCCGTCGCATTGCGGCGGCGGTCTGCCGATGGCCGATTCGCTCCGGTTGTGACCGTCGGGCGAATGCTTGGCCACTGCCTTCGCGGTCATTCCCCAAATTGGGAAATGGAAAGTTTGGAGACCTTGGCCCAACAGGTGGCCCGCCAAATCGGCGGGGGCCCTGCCGCAGTGCAATTTGCCCGCGTTTTGCGGTTGACATCCGGGCGGGAGATCCGCCAGTTTCCAACAAGTTGAAACGGATAGGACCATCGACCGACCGACCGTTTCACCGCAGTAAACCACCAACCACTTCCATGAGCAATCCAAGTCCACTCCCAACCTACATCGCCGGGGCCACGCCCAATCCGCAAGCCAACCGGGCACCCTGGTACAAAAACACCGCCCCCACCTACGCCGGCATCTTCCTGTGGTTCGTGTTCTGGGACTCAATGGCCGGCAACGGCCTGTCAACCGGCGGTCTCGGAGCCACGCTTCTGGGTATCGTCCTGGGCGCCCTGATTTGCCATTTCCTGTTCTATCTGGTTCCGGGCCTGTTGGGCATGCGGACCGGTTTGCCGCTGTATGTCGTCGGCAGTTCGGTGTTTGGCAGCGCGGGCGCGCTGATCATGCCCGGCTTCCTGATGGGCGCGCTGCAATTCGGTTGGTTGGGTGTCAACACGTTTGGTTCGGCGGACGCGTTGGCCAGAGGGTTTCACGCGCCGGCGCTGTACATTCCGATCTGCGTGATTTGGGCGGTAGGGGCGGCGTTCGTGGGCCTCAAGGGCATTCAATATGTGGCCAAGGTCGCCACTTACCTGCCGTTGATTCCGTTGGTGGTGTTGTTGACGGGTTTGTGTTTGTACGGCGGTTCGGCGACCCGGTATTCGATTCCGTCATCGACGTCGATGATGGGTGGTACGATTGGTTCCATGTTGATGATGGTCGGGGCCATTGTGGGTTTCTTTGCCACCGCCGGCGCGGCGGGTGTGGACATTTGCACGACGGCCCGTGACAAGAAGGACGTCAGCATGGGCGGCATTGTCGGGATCGTGATTGCCATTGTTTTCACGGCGGCCATATCGGTGATCGTGGTGGCCGGGGCGCGTGCTACGGGTGACATCGGCCCGGAAGTTTCCAAGATGACGGCGGCTCTCGAAAAAGGTTTGTCGCCCAGCACCTATGCGGCGGTCATGATCGGACTGACGCTGGCATCGTTCCCCGGCGCCTGCTTCTCGTCGTTCATTGCGGCCAACAGCTTCAAAACGGTGATGCCCAAGGTGAACCCGTTCATCTCGGTCGGCATCGGCACGGTGATCAGCATCATCCTGGCGGTCACCGGCGCGGCTGGCAAACTGCCGAGCGTGTTTGGATTCATCGGCGCGTCCTTCGGCCCGATCTGCGGTGCCATGGCGGTCGATTACCTGCTGGCTGGTTGCAAGTGGAGTGGACCGCGGGCGGGGTTCAACCCGGCCGGTTGGATCGCGTGGCTTCTCGGTTTTGTCGTTGGCATCCTGCCCAACGATTTGCTGCCCGCAGCGGTGCGTGTGCCCTTGCCGTGCGCGCCCGTGCTGGCGTTCATCGTGGGTGCGGTGGTCTATGGCATATTCGCCAAGATCGGTTTCCAGACCGCTATCGTTCCGGTGCCGCCGACATTGGAGGACACCACCAAATAGTCCCGGTCGCCGGATGGCGGCATATCTATCAAACGAAAACCCGCTCGCCTGTCTGGTGCGCGGGTTTTCATTTCCACGCGATCGTTACCCGCCGAGTTGGATGGCTTCCAGGCCGATGATGTCCTGGTTGCCGGTCCTGAGGGTTTCCAACAAACCGGCGGGTGGTTCGGTATCGAGTTGCATGGTGCAACTGGCGGCGGCGGCGCCGTCGAAGACGATGTTGCGGACTTCCTCGACGTTGATGTTGGCGCGGCGGATGGCGTCGAGCACGAAGGCCAGCACGCCCGGGCGATTCAGATGCCGCACGACCAGGCGGAATTTGGCCGGCGAGTGGGCGCAGAGGTTGACGGTGCCCGCCGGGCGGCCAGTCTTGATGAACAGCTCGACGATGTGGACGACTTCGGCCGCCACGGCCTCCGAGGCCTGGTCGGTGGATGCCCCGACGTGAGGCGTGCAGGTCGCCAGGCAGGCCAGCTCCTTGTCGGTCCACT
>Ga0073936_10005940_pt1 | contig 16283 bp, 13 predicted proteins | sample AliMusrvi5mmetaG_FD_87041 | JGI IMG/M metagenome (GOLD analysis project Ga0073936, IMG submission 87041) | Freshwater lake bacterial and archeal communities from Alinen Mustajarvi, Finland, to study Microbial Dark Matter (Phase II) - Alinen... | ecosystem: Environmental > Aquatic > Freshwater >... | reverse complement strand
GTCTGCTCGATCACTCGCCGGCCGGCAAAGCCGGTCAGCGCCTTGGGTTCGGCGAGATTAATGTCGCCAACCATGGCGTAGCTAGCGCAGACGCCGCCGGTGGTGGGGTCGGTCAGCACCGAGATGTGCGGAATCGCGGCTTCCTCCAGTCGCGCGATCGCCGCGCAGGTACGCGCCATCTGCATGAGCGAAACGATCCCCTCGTGCATGCGCGCGCCGCCGGAGGCGGAGAAAAGGATGTACGGCCGGCGCGTCGCCAGCGCCTCCTCGGCGGCCAGCAGGATGCGGTCGCCGGTGCCGCTGCCCAGGCTGCCGCCCAGAAAGCGGAAGTCCATCACGCCCAGCACCACGGCGATGCGGTCGATCTTCGCCGTGCCGGTGATGATTGCCTCGCCGAGGCCGGTCTTGGCGGTGGTCGCCTTGGCCTTGGCGGCGTAGGGGCCGCTGGCATCCTTGAACGCGAGCGGATCGGCGAACGTGACCTTGGCGTTCAGTTCCCGGAAGGAACCGGCGTCCGTCACCAGATCGATGCGCTCATGGCAGGTGAGGCGGTCGTGGTAGTGGCAGCGGGGGCAGACGCGCAACGTGGCGCTCCACTCTTCGCGCGGAATGTAGGTCTTGCACGCGGGACAAACCGCCCAGATCGCTTCCAGCGGCGCCCGCGCCGGCGGCGTGTCCGTCTTTTCAAACCATGACATGGCGAACTTCTCCTTCCGTGACAAAAAATGATGTTTTGTCAGTATCCTCAAAAGGCCGGTTCGGCGCAAGAGCGCGTTTTGCGCCAGTGGTTTTCTGTTGTCGGTCATTGCATAAGCAATATAGGATAGCGGTGTATGTGAGATACTGCAGATGGGCAAGAAGCAAAAAGGAGCGGAATTGATGCCATCGCCCCACCGTTTAATCCCGCGCCGGCTTTTCGTCGGCCTATGTTGGGCCGCACTGGCATGGACCGGAAATCTCCCGGCCGACGAGTTGGAACTGATTAACGGCAAAATCTACAAGGGCTCGTTCATCCAGCAGGACGACAGCAATGTGACCTTCAAGGTCCAGATGGACAGTGGCATCGAAGCCACGATCTCCACCCCGATCAAGACGATTGCCGCCATCCGCAAGAGCAGTGGTGCCAGCATCATTGTGCCCGGGACAGTCGCGGCGGCGACGTCTCCCGCGCCGGCGGTCGCGCCGCCCGTATCGGCGCCAGCGCCAGACTTCCCCGCCGCGTCGCCGGCCAAGCCGAAAGGTCCATACAACGATGGCACCTGCACCGGCTCGGCCCGCGGGTTCAAGAGCACCATCAAGGTCAGCGTCACGGTCGTCAACTCCAAGATCACCAATGTCCAGGTGGTCTCTCAGGCCGACACCGCCAATTATTTCAACCGGGCCAAGGCGGTCATTCAACAGGTCATCAGCAAAAACGGCACCAACGGGGTCAACACCGTCAGCGGAGCCACGTTCTCGTCGCGCGGCATCCTGAAAGCCGTCCAGTCAGCCTTGGACACCGTCAAAACATCCCCATGACCGCTGCGACGCGAGGAGCGCGCCCATGTCCAGCCGATCGATCGTCTTCCTCGCCGCCGGAGTCATGCTGTTACTCGCCGGTCCTTCCTGCGTTACGGAACGCCCCGGTTCGGAGATCCAGTCCGCCGGTCGTTTGTCCACCGTCCGCGTCGAACTGACCGGCATCATGGACACCGACGCCTCGCTCCAGGCCGTCGTCGCGGCTGGCAACGAGGAGATCGGGCGAAAGGCCCTGGCCGCGGCCGAGGCTGCGCTCCGCGATGTCGAAACGAGGATGAATGCCCACAACGCTTCCTCGGAACTGGCCCGCCTGAACACCGCGCCGCCGAACGCGGAAGTGCCGCTCAGTCCGCCGACCTTGGAGGCGCTTCGCCTGGCCCGGCAGTACGTGACGCCGACCGATGGCGCCTTCGATGTCACCTGCCGGCCGCTGCTGAACCTCTGGCAGCAGGCCGGCCGTAACGACCGTCCGCCCTCCGAGCAGGAACTGCGCGAGGCCATGGCCAAGGTCGGCTGGCGGCATTTCAAGCTGCTCGACCGATCGGCGGTCCGTCTGTCCGAGGGGGCGAGCATCGACCTCGGCGGCATCGCCAAGAAATACGGAATCGACCGGGCGGCCGATGCCATGGTCGGCGCGGGCGGCCCCACGCTGCTCGGAGGGTTGATCAACGTCGGCGGCGATGTCCGCTGCTTCGGTCGGCAGGCCGAGGAAGGCCCATGGCGGGTCGGCATCCGCGATCCGTTCGCACGCGAAGAACGCTTCCTGGCTGTGCTGAACATCTCCGGCGCGGCCGTCTGCACCAGCGGCAACTACGAGCGGTTCGTCACCATCCGGAACAAGCGCTACAGTCATATCGTCGATCCGCGGACCGGTCTTGCCGCGGACACCGTCCCCCTGGTCACCGTTGTCGGTCGGGATGCCGTCTCAGCCGGAGTGTGGGCCACCGCCTTGAGCGTACTCGGACCCGCGGGGCTGGACCAGCTTCCCGACGACGCCGGCTTGGAAGTCCTGCTGGTCACAGGGTCGGCCAACGGCTACGAACTGCACATGACCCCGGGCATGCCCGACCTGCTCCAAAGTCTCCTGCCCGGCGCGCAAGACAAACCGGCCGTCCCGATCCACCCGGTACAAAATCGAATCACGAGCCCGGAACCTTGACTCCTGACAAACGATGCTGGCGGCGCGGCGGAAAATTGGTAATATCTGCGCCCAATTCACGGAGAACCCCCATGTCCAAAGCCCACTATACAATGGAAGATCTCAAGGGATTTCAGGCGCGCCATGACTCTTTCGTCGGCATCGATTCCGACGGCTGCGTGTTCGACACCATGGGCGTGAAACAGAAGGAACATTTTCATCCCCTCATTATCAAGCACTGGGGGCTGGAGAAAATCGAAAAGCAGTTGCGCGCATCGGCGGAATTCGTCAACCTCTACTCCAAGTGGCGCGGCAAGAACCGTTTCCCGGACCTGCTGAAGTCCTTCGAGCTGCTTTACGACTGGGACGAGGTGAAGGCCACGGGCGTGAAGCTCCCCGATCTGACCGCCCTGCGCGCCTACTGCAACTCCGGCCTGGCGCTGGGCAATCCCTCCCTCAAGGCCGAGGTCGCGCGCACGAACGATCCGGAACTCAAGCGCCTGCTCGAGTGGAGCTTGGCAGTAAACAAGGACATCGATCAGCACATGCGTCCGGTGCCGCCGTTCCCCTGGGCCAAAAAATCAATCGAGAAGATGCACGCGCAGAGTGATCTGATCGTGGTTTCGCAGACGCCCGAGGAGGCGCTGGTCAAGGAGTGGGCGCACCATAAGATCGACCACCTCGTGGGGCTGATCGCGGGCCAGGAACTCGGCACCAAGTCCGAGCACATCAAGCTCGCATCCAGCGGCAAGTACAAGGCCGACCGCGTGCTGATGATCGGCGACGCGCCGGGCGACTTCACCGCCGCCAAGGACAACCACGCCGCGTTCTACCCGATCGTCCCCGGGCACGAGGATGCGTGCTGGAAGCGTCTGCACGACGAGGCATACGATCTCTTCCTTCAGGGCAACTACCTCGGCGCCTACGCCGAGAAGCTGATCCAGGAGTTCAACAACTCCCTGCCCGAGACGCCGCCGTGGAAGAAAAGTTAAAGATCGGAAGGCAGCGTGGGTTTCTTTGCCCGGAATAACTGCTGTACGGGCGCCTTGTTCAAGACAATGATGGCAAAGACTCCGAGCACAGTGCCAAATGGCATCAACAGGCACTCCACGCAGGCTACGATGAAGCAGAACGTTCGTGAACGGCGTTGACGCAGGCGTCTGCCTGCCAGGATCATGAACGCCGCAATGATCCATCCGAACAAAATGAAGAACGATCCCAGCACGATAAACAGCCAGGCAATCAAGGCGGGCGGTGGGTTCGGGCCATCGAACTTGCCATAAAGCATGGCTATTCCTATTCCCACGTGGATGAATGGGATGCAGGAGAACATGGCCGTGACGCCGCCGACCACGTAGTGAAAGATGCCCAGAAGATCCAAGTGTTCTTCATCCTGTGTCATGTGCGTTTCCTCTGCCGGCCAGTCCGGCATCCGATGTTCCGAACCAAAGATTTTGATCCTGATTCGATTCGTATGGACGACCCATGCGTTCAATCCAAAGGTATGACTGCCTGATGTGTGCTGTCAATTGGTTTGTCAAACCTGCCGAAATGTCTCGAGCCCCGTCGCAACCTTGCGAAAACGAGTTATCAACAACGCCCAACGCATTGCGGCGCAATGTGTTGGGCGTTGTTGATAACTCGTTGGTCGTCTGGATTGACTTTGGCGGCATGGGGGGGGTACCCTAATGACTCTTTCGTCCCGTTCCCGCCTCTTTCGAGGCCTTCTCCACGGGAAAAGGTCATCATGTCTGCGGCACGTCTGCGATCAGTTATCAACGCGTGGGAGACGGTTCGTTACGAACTGCTCAACACGCGTGTCTGCGACCTGGGCCTTCGCCTGCAAGGTTCGCCGATCGAACCGTACCTGCGCCATCTCGAGGCGGAGTTCAAGGCGCCCGGGTTTGTCTTTCAGCCGCGTTTCTACCTTTCGGACAGTTGGGGGTGCCCGGACGAGGTGCCGATCATCGGCATCCCCTTCTATCTGGCCGACAAGCGTCTCATGCGCATCGAGCAGGAGCAGACCGGCGAGGTCGAGGATGCCTCCGATCTCATGAAGTACCTGCGCCACGAAGGTGGCCACGCCATCAATTATGCCTATCGCCTGTGGGAAGACCCCGAATGGACGCCCACGTTCGGCCGCTTTACCAAGGCGTACCGCGACGCCTTCGATCCCGATCCCTTCAGCCGCAACTTTGTCCGCCATATCGCACATGGCCGCCTGCACCGCACAACCTATGCGCAGAAACATCCGGACGAGGACTTCGCCGAGACGTTCGCCATCTGGCTGACCCCGCGTTCCGGCTGGCGCAAGCGCTACGAGAACTGGCCGGCCATGAAGAAGCTGCTCTACGTCGCGCGCCTCATGCGGCGGATCCGGCACAAGCAGCCGCTGCGCACCAGCGGTCCGCTGATCGAGCCGGTGTCGGCGCTGACCATGACGCTGGCGGAACACTACGGCCAGCGCGCCGAGCGTTTCCGCGCCAACGCGCAGGGGTTCGTGGACGACAAACTGCGCATCGTCTTTCCCGAACTGCGCACCGACGTGGCATCCATTCCGGCCCAGACCTTCCTGCGCCGCCGCCGCCGTACCCTGACCCAGCGCATCGCCCGCTGGTCAGGCATGGACCCGGAGGAGATCGAAATGGTGCTCGTAAAACTGGAAGACCGCGCCCGCGCCCTCGGCCTGCGCGCCAGGAACGAGCCGGAAACCGAACGCCTGGTCGACGTCGCCTCCCTCGTCACCGCCATGGCCGTGCAGTTCAACAACACCGGCGGCTTCGCGCTATAAATCACATGGGTAGCATCGGCACGTCCACGTCGAACGGCGGACGTTCGAGGGCGGCGTCGATAATCATCTGGAGCATCCTGGGATAGCCGATGCCGGCGGCCAGCGCGGATCGCGCCAGCGCGACATCCTCTTCCACGCATGGATTGCAGTTCACTTCGAGCACATACGGTTCCTGGTTTTCGTCCAGGCGGATATCCACGCGGCCGTACCCCCACCCGCCCACGGCGCGGAAGGAGTCGATGGCCAGGCGCGAGATGCGACGCGCCAGTTCCGGCTCGACGGCGGCCGGACAGACCACCGAGGTCTTCCTGAACTCGACCGAGTTCGACATCCACTTGGCCGCATAGGACATGATCGGCGGGATTTCGGGCGGCAGTTTGGCGTAATTCACTTCGGCAAACGGCATCACGCGGGGGCGCTTGCCGCCCAGCAGACCGATGTTGAACTCGCGACCCGGCAGGAAGCGCTGCGCCAGCGCGGCCTGGCCATAGTCGCGCAGGATGATGCGCACCTGGTCGCGCAGCGCCTTCGCGGAATGCACCACCGAATCGCGGTTCAACCCGATCCCCGCGTGCTCCTGCGCGGGATGCACGATCACCGGAAACTTCCAGCGGTGGCGGCCAACATCGCCGATGCGCTCCAGCATGCGGCTCTCCGGCGGCACCGGCAATCCAGCGCCCTGCAGCAGGCTGATGGCCATGTACTTGTACCGGCAAAGGCCAAGGGCCAGCGCGGACGAACCGGTCATGGGAAACCCCATCATCCGCACCAGCGCGGCCACGCGCATCTCGTAGAGCGCGCCATGCACCACATCGTCGTATTGATTGAAGACCACATCCGGCCGCAGCCGCGTGAGACGGCGCTGGAACTTCATCAGGTCGTTGGCGAGCGGCAGCAGCGTAACCCGGTGGCCCAGTCTTCGGATGACACGCGCCAAGTGCTGCACGAATTTGCGCAGTTCATCGGTGCTGCCGTGATCGTCCGGCATCTCCGGCGCGGCCTCGCGGTAGGCATTATAGATCAGTGCAACATGCAGACGATGACGACCCATATTTCCTATGTAGCACTGTCGAAGGATGTACGACAAGAGAAAACAGTCAGAAAACAGTCGCAAGTAGCAATTCTCATTTCTCATGATGCCGCGCCGAACACCGCCGGATGCGACGGCGCGCATCCCTCCAGTCAAGAAACGACGGGGTTTGGCGCGCATGGAGGGCGCCGCGCCGTCGGCGCCGGTCATCATGAGAAATGCTCTTTCGACGCTCATCCCACTCGTAAAACGGCAGCGTATACGCTACGATAGCATTCTGCGTTATTCGATTAGCATCCACGCCCGCGTGGCCGCTCGCCAATCGCCGCGGAAGGATGGTGCCCGATGGCCGACAATGCGAAGCAGGCGGTGCGGTGCGGCATCTGCCCCAGGTCCTGCCTGATTCATCCGGGGCAGCGCGGCTCCTGCCGTATCCGGGTGAACGTGGACGGCCAGTTGCAGGCCGTCACCTACGGACGTCCCTGTTCTATCCACGTGGATCCCATCGAGAAAAAGCCGTTTTTCCACTTCCTTCCCGGCACACCAATCCTCTCGCTGGCAACCGTGGGGTGCAACTTGCACTGCAAAAACTGCCAGAACTGGGAGATCTCCCAATGCAACCCCGAGGACTTGCCGGCCTACGACCTGCCGCCGGAGAAAGTGCCGGCCGAGGCGCAGAAGCACCGCTGTCCGTCCGTGGCCTACACCTACACCGAGCCTCTGATCTATTACGAATACACACACGACTGCGCCCAGGCCTGCAAGCAAGCCGGGATCCGCAACGCCATTGTCACGGCGGGCTACATCAACCCCGAGCCGCTCCGCAAGCTCTGCAAGGTGATCGACGCCGCCACCCTCGACATCAAGGCCATGTCCGACAAATTCTACCGCGAGGTCTGCGGCGCGTCGCTCGCGCCGGTGCTGCGGGGCATCGAGATCATGAAGGAGGAGGGCGTCTACCTGGAATTGAGCAACCTCGTGGTTCCGACGCTCAACGACACCGATCCGATGTTTCGTGACCTCTGCCGCTGGATCGTGACGCATGTCGGCGCCGAAACGCCGTTCCACTTTCTCCGCTTCTTCCCCATGTACCGCATGACGCACCTGCCGCCGACGCCCGCAGAGACGATCATTCGTGCGCGGGAGATCGCACGCGCCGAGGGGTTGAAGCACGTCTATGTCGGCAACCTGGACGTGCCGGATGGCGAGGACACCTTTTGCGCCGCGTGCGGCAAGCGGCTGATCCGGCGCACACGCCACACGGTCACGGAAAACATTGTGAAGGACGGAAAATGCCCGTACTGCGGACATGCGCTGCAGGGAGTCTGGCAATGATGGGGAACTTGTCACGACGGCGCGTTTATCCATCACTGTGCTTGACACCGTGCGAATGAAAATTTAAGTTGTCGCGAAGTGGCGTGTTCACGGGAGCGTCCCCAAAAGGGAAGCAAGTGCAACGAATGACGAACGGGAAACAGAAGAGCACGGCAATATGGGCAGTCAAGTGGACCACCCGGGAATGGCGAGCCCTGTTTCTCTCCCTGGTCACGGCGTTTGTTGCCGCCATCGTGGGCGCCACCATCAATTTTAACCAGCGGATTGCCGCGTTCTTCCGCCCCCATGCCAATCAGATGCTGGTTCAATTCATCATTCAGTTTCTTGTCCTTTGGCTGGTGATGCTATTGGTCATGTCCTATCTGCGATGGCGGAAGGAAGCTCTGAAAAACGCCGAACTCGAAGATGTCGTCGATAGCATCAGCCCCGACGCATTGCTGGTGGTGGACCCGCACTGCAATATTCTCATGGCGAACATGTCGGTGCGCCGAATGTTCGGGCATGGGCCGGAGGAGCTCATCGGTCGAAGAACCGACTTGTTATACGGCGATCGCAGGAACATGCCGAACGTCACGCATGAAGTTTATGATGCTTTGGAACAGGAAGGTTTCCACATCGGGTGGGCCACGGGAAAACGAAAGAACGGCCATCTGTTTCCGTTGGAAATCATTACCGGGATTCTGAAGCAGCATGGCGGAAGCGTACTGTTGCTCCGGGACATCACCGAGCGCAAAAAAGCGGAACATCTGCTGCGGCAACGGGAAATACAACTGCAGCAGGCCCAGAAGTTGGAATCGGTGGGGCTGTTTGCAGGCGGCATTGCCCATAATTTTAACAACATCCTCATGGGCATTATGGGCTATGCCGACCTCGGCCGGAACGAACTGCCCGCGGGGCATCCTGTGCGTCGCCACTTGGATGAGATTCTCGCAACTTCACAGCGCTCGACCAGCCTCATTCAGCAACTGCTGGCGTTTGCCCGCAAACAAACGATCACGTCCACGGTCCTGGACCTGAACGCAACGCTGACGAACACGATCAAATTCATACGACCGCTCCTCGGCGAGGACATCGCCATCCAGTGGCAACCGGGGACCAACACCTGGCCCGTGAAGATGGATCTCACCCAGCTCGATCAGATCCTGACCAACCTTGCGCTCAACGCCCGCGACGCTTTCCGCGGAGTGGGTACGATCGTCATCAGCACCGGCAATACCACCATCGCCCAATCCGACAGCGCCGACCATCCGAACGTTTCTCCAGGCGATTACGTGCTACTGACGTTTCAAGATAACGGCTGCGGTATGGAACCGGCCACCCTGGAACATATCTTCGAGCCGTTCTTCACCACCAAAGGAATGGGCAAAGGCACCGGCCTGGGCTTATCCACGGTGTATGGCATCGTCAAACAGAATTCCGGCTTCATCCACGTCCACAGCGAACCGGGACAAGGAACGAAATTCGCCATCTATCTGCCCCGCTGTGCCGACCAGGACGCCACCGCATACGTCGCCGAACCTTGCCCGGCGCCATTGCGCGGTACCGAAACCCTTCTGCTCGTAGAAGACGAGAAGTCTGTCCGCGACACGATCGACATTTACCTTCGCGACCTCGGCTACAACGTACTGGTCGCCGAGACTCCCGACGAAGCCCTGCGCCTGGTCGAACAGCATCCCAACGAGATCCACCTGCTGATTACCGACGTGATCATGCCGGGCATGAACGGCTGCGTCCTTGCCCAACGGCTGTCGGAGCAACACCCGACGATCAAACACCTGTTTATCTCCGGCTTCACCGCCGACGTTCTTGCCCAACGGGGCACCCAGATCAACAGCGTAAATTTTCTATCCAAACCGTTTGGACGCGACCTGCTCGCAGGCAAAGTGCGCCAGATACTGGACGCCTGAACCTTCCGGCAGGCAATTGTTTCCGACATGAACCTTGCGCCCGCCAACCATCGTGCGACGGTACATCGGCTTGCCCGGATGGCCTTGTTCAGCTTCGCCCTGGCATTTCTCGCCGCACGGGCGGTCGTTCTCCTGATCATGTCCCACAAGATTCCGAACCTCTACTTCTTTCTTCAGGGAACACACGTCCACCATCTCAACTACGGGATCTTCCTGCTCACGGCAGTCGGAGGATACAGCGTGCTCTGCCGGCCAACGGGACGGGCCGCCGGTATTTCCGCAATTGCATACGGGATCGCCGTGGCCCTGACTTTCGACGAGTTTGGGATGTGGCTGCATCTGGGAGGCAGCTACTGGCAGCGGGCGAGCGTCGACGTCATCATGGTCATCGCGGCGCTCCTCGCCCGTCTGGGCTTTGCCCGATCCCTCGAACGCTTCGAGAAACACCACCTGTGGCTTTCCTTCATCCTGGCGCTGGCCATCATCGGATTCGGATTGGTTTTGAAGATGGCCGGCAGCCAACTCGGCGAAGTTATGGGACCGAAGCTGCGCGAGTTGGAGCTTTCTTCTTCGCCATAGGATAACGCCGCCATTCCCGCCGGTTGAGAATCGAAGTAAACGCTGCCGCCACCACGCCCTCGAAAAGGCGTCATTGGCCTGAATAGGGGCCGCCATGGAAATGCGAGTCTTGGGTTGCACCGGCAAGCGGCTGTCGGTCATCGGGTTTGGCGGACTCGTAGTGTGCGACGTGTCTCCTGCCGATGCCGCCAGGCATGTCGCCCGCGCCATCGGCCGGGGCATCAACTACTTCGACGTGGCTCCCAGTTACGGCAACGCAGAGGAACGCCTCGGTCCGGCCATCGAGCCCCACCGCGAACGCGTGTTTCTGGCCTGCAAGACCACCCAGCGACTGGCCAAGGAGGCCGATGCCGAATTGCACCGCTCGCTGGAACGGCTGAAGTGCCGCCACTTCGACCTCTACCAGTTCCACGGCGTATCTTCCCTGGCGGAGGCCGAGCAGATCCTGTCGCCCGGAGGCGCCCTGGAGGCTTTCATTGCCGCCCGCGAGCGCGGGCTCATCCGCCACATCGGCTTCTCCGCGCACTCGGAGGAGGCCGCCCTGCGCCTTCTCGATGCCTTCGCGTTCGACAGCATGCTCCTGCCGATCAACCTGTTCTGCTGGCGCGACGGCGCGTTCGGGCCCCGGGTCTGCGAAAAGGCCCTGGAGAAAGGCGTCGGCATCCTTGCCCTCAAGGCCCTTGCCAAGAGGCCCCTGCGGAAGGGCGAGCAGAAGAAGTGGCCGAAATGCTGGTATGTCCCGATCGACACGGCCCCCGAGGCGCGAGCGGCGATCGCTTTCACGCTCTCCCTGCCGGTGACATCGGCTGTCAGCCCGTCCCATGCCGAACTGCTCTGGCTGGCCTGCGACGCAGCGGATGCCCTTGCCGGACGCACCGGCGCAGCGTCGCACGAAACACTTCGCAATGGGGAGCCTCTTTTCAAGACCACGAAGTGATCCGCAAGAACGGCGAGCGGCAAGGGAAGCCCGCGTGTGCCGCGTGGCACGTACCTCACATGGCGCGGCTCTTCGAGTAATACCACTGCATCATCTGGGCGCTGCTCCCCTCGTCGGTGTTTTCCTTCTGCAGCATGCCCTCGCCCGCGGCAGGCGGCAGCACTTCCTTGAGCTTCCATTGCCCGTCCAGCCGGCCGAACGTCCAGAACTCGATGAAGGCTGTGACGTCCTCGTCATGCCGCGCTTCCGAGCCGTCCGCGCGCCGGACGATCACCTGGGCATGCGCGCTGATGCGCGCCGTGAACTCGTCGCGGCTGTTGTCGTTGAAATTACGCACCAGGATGATTTCCACCTTGCGGACGCAGAAGTTGCGGTATTCGGTGCTCAGCCCCCGCCCCTTCCGTTCCACCAACTCCGCCTGCAGGTGCGTGGCGGCATCCGGGAAGAGATCGGCGGCGACGGAGGCGACGTCGCCGCTCTCTTCCGCCATCTTCACGCGAGTGAACACCTGCCGCGCGCGTTCGAGCATTTCGTCCTGCTTCCAGTACTTGTCGATCTGGGCGAGGAAGTTCAGCAACCGCTGGGTGCGCGTGGTTTTGTTCTCCAGCGTGCCGCCCACCCACGGACCGGCGGGGCCGGCAGATGCGGCGGCCTTGTCGGCATATACCTGCCGCATCTGCTGGTCGGTGAACATTTCCACGAAGTTTTCGTCCTGGAGCACGTCGGATTCGCGCGTCTGCTCGATCTCGCGCAGCACCCAACCATTCCCCTGCCGCTGGAACGTCCAGAACTCCTGGAACGTCGCGGCGGCCCCGTCGCCCCGCAAGAAATTACCGGTGCGGTCATCCTGGTAGTAGTCGCGGGCGCTGGCCGTGATCAGCGCGGTGAATACGTTTTGGTCCGGCTTGTTCATGTAGCGCACGTGGACCAGGTCGATGCGCAGCACCTGCAGGTTGGCGATTACATTGATCTCGTGGTTGCGCTTCATCCCGGCGATCTGCGCACAGTGCTGGGCATACAGATCGGCCATCATCAACGGCTGCATCGGCGCATAGTCCCGCGCCTGCCAGCAGGACTGGAGCTGCACAAAGGTTTTCCGGGTCGTCTCCCGTAAATCGGCCGGTTGCATGAGCGGATCCTGCCGCGCCAGAAACTCCAGCAATTTTGCCGTCTTGGCGGCCTTGCCCGCCACCGCGCCGGCGGAGTAGCAGTAGTCCAGATTTGCGTCTTGCGCCTGCTTTGCCTGAACGGCCTTGCTGATGACAATCACGACAATGACGCCGAAAACGATCAGCAGGAAGACGCCGGGATCGCCGTTGCCGCCGCCGCCACCACTGCCACCATGGAACCCGCCGCCGCCAAATCCACCACCGCCGCCACCGCCCTTATTGTGGACGACAAAGCCGTCGGCGATGAATGTATGCGGCGAGGACACTTCCAGATTGAAGACCTCCTGCGTCGGACGCGACACGCCGAATCCCGACACCGCGACCGGACGAACCGCCGCCGCGTCCGCCGCACAGACCTGCATGCCGGGCGCCAGTTCGCCAAGCGGCAGGAAGGCGCCGTCCGCCAGCCGGACCGGGTGCTCGGGCGTGGCGCATAACACACCGGCGCTGGTCTGGATTTCGCGGGGCACTCCCGAAAGCCGGATCGTACGCTGCACACACACACGGACGAACGTGCCGGCCGCATCCACGCCGATGACCGTGTCGCCCGGCAGCAGCGTTTCGATCGCCGCCTCTCCCGACGGTGTGGCGATCCGCGTCCCCGCCGGAAAGCAGCCGCCGCCGCCTTTGTTATGCACCGCAAAACCGCCGGCAATGTAGGTGTGCGGTTGATCGGTCCGCAAATTGTAGACGCGCGCCGCCTGCCGCAAGCGCTCGATGCGCGTAATGGTCGCCGCGTGCAACCCCGACCCGTCGCAAAGAAAAACCGGATCGCCAGGCTGCAAGGCGTCGACGGTCCGGAAACAGCCGCCGCCCACAAAAAAAGGATGTTCGGGCGTCACGCGCACCAGCGAACCTCCGGCCGTGAGTTCGACGATTTCCGCTACATCGTGTGTGATGATCCTCTGCACGGTGGCCGTGGTCATGACGCCATGGTCGTCGAAAGCCAGGACGCGTTCCCCCGACCGGATGCCCGCGATCGGCGCCGTCGTGCCGTCGGCCCGCAGGATCGGCGTGTCCGGCAGGAAACAGCCGCCGCCGCCGCGCGCCGCCGCAGAACCGGCGATCATGCCCAAAACCAGAGCGGCCAGCAAAGCAATGCCTTGCGGATTTCGTGCTGTGTGCATGGCATCCCTTCTCAAGAATTTTCCGGAACGGAAAATCTAACGCAGTGCCGCGAGGATGCCGCCCAGGACGGCAGCCGCAATGATGATGCTGGCGCCAAGGATGCACGCGCCGACGACACGCCCGAAATAGTCGGCCACAGCCGTGTTGCCGCGCGCCATCTCCTTCTCCTCGTCGATGGCCGGCGTCATACGGTCGATCAGCCGCGGCAGGATCGCCGCCACCAGCACCAGCACGACCACGCCTGCCACACCACCGACGATGATGAACAGCACTCCCCATCCCATGTTCGCGAATACCTCGTTCATGTCATTTCTCCTCCCTCGTTGCCGGCCGTCTGCCCAAGAGCGGTCTTCTCTTCTTCCGCAGTCGGGAGACAGCGTATACCTTCCAATCGCAAAACCTAGCGGATTTTCCACCCCGGCAGCATGGACTTGGCGTATCGCAGCATCTGGTTGAACATCTCCCAGGCCTGATCCGTCGACAGATGAACCAGCGGATCGTTGAGCAGGGCTTGAAAGGCCAGTTCCTTGTCGTGCGCCATGGCGGCTTGCAAGATCGTCTGCTGGTTCCCGGCAATGCGCCGTACGTGGCTGGACAGTATATTCGGCAACGGACGAGCCAGCAACGGCGTCACGCAGTCGCGCCGGAATTGCGCATACGATTCCGTCACCGCGCCCAGGGGCAAGTCGGGATTCTGCCCGCGATTGGGCAGGTTCACATTGGTGTCAAGGGAGGCGAGGCCCAGCAGCGCCAGCATTTGGTTCACGCCCTCTTCGTCCGATATCGCAAGCTTTTCCGGCAGCACAAAAGCGGCCCGACGGCTGCGGGCACGCTGCAGCCGGTAGGAGTAGGGCGTCAACACGACGCCCCAACGGTGCAACACCTTCTCGTTCTGCAGATACCACGGCACGAATTCCGCCAGATGGCGGTCGCCGGCAGCCCCCAGCACGCCGAAACGGGCGAAGAAATCGAAGGCCACCATGTAATCGCTGCTGAAGACCTGTCCCTTGCGTTTGTGCAAACGCGCCTCGGCTGTGCGGTCGCGGAAGAATCCCGGCCGGCGAATCTCCCGTCGCAGACGGTCGAACAGATCGTGCCCTTCCCAACTGGCCGAGGTGGCAAAGGTGAAATGGTTGACCCCGCTGATGTCCAACGCAATGAACTCGCGTGGCGGCTGTGGCACATGGAACCAGCGCGCCACGCGTTTCGCCAGCATCGCCTGCGTGCCAAAGACTTCGTGGCAACAGCCAAAGGCCCGGATTTCCGGGCAGGCGGCGTACAGGGCGGCCGTGCAGAGGGTCATCGGGTTCGTGTAGTTGATCACCCATGCCCGCGGGCAGTGCGCCATGATCTGGCGCGCGTAGTCTTGGTAAACCGGGATCGAACGCAGCGCGCGCAGCACCCCCCCGGGACCGGTCGAGTCGCCCACGGACTGCACAATGCCATACTGCTCCGGAATTTCCAGGTCGGCGTAGCGCATGGTGATGGGGCCTGGCTCGATGGACATGACCACGAAATCGGCGCCCACGAGCGCTTCGCGTGCCGTACGCGTCGCGGTGGTGCGGAACTTCGTGACCGCGTCCCGATGCCCGAAGATGGCATCGGCAACCTTCACATTGGCCCGGGCAGCCCGCTGGTCAATGTCATAAAGCGCCAAGCATCCCCGCAGGCGGGGGCACAAGGCCAAATCCTTGATCAAGCAGTGGGCCCAGTCACGGCTGCCGCCGCCAATATAGGCGATTTTGACTTCGCGGGATTGCAACTCGTTCATGCGATTTTCCATGGGAGGATCGTCCAAACGTATCCGTGTAGAGCTTTCTGATGTGCGGGCGCCGAAAACCACGAAATACTACACATGACCGTCGGGACGCGTCAATGGATTGTGGCTGCCATGAAACTGCGGCCGGAGTGCGAGTATTCGTTTTGACCGCGGATTTTGGTCCCCACATAACAACAGGGAGCGATTAATGAAAATGGTAGAACCGCAAAAGCCGTTTTATCCGCGGTTATTTTTCTTCCTCGCACGTCAACTCTCGCGGAACGGGGGCTTTTGGTCTGCTCGAACTATTCTGCCAGCAAATCCTGCAGTGTCCGGCTGGCAGATCGAACGCCAACGTCCCGTTCCGGCGCGTCGCGGTCACCGGCGACCCGTTGACGCACACGCGCCAGGCCGCGACAGCCGCCGCGTCGCCCAGGCACAGTTGCACACGCGCGCGTTGCCGGGCCTGCACCTCAAATCCGCCGCTGCCGGCGCGGCGGACAAAATGCCTCACTGCCACGCCGGGTTGCGCAAGGAACTGCCAGCCGGCTCCGCTGCGCACCTCGGTGCGTGCCGGACCGGCCACCGCGGACATCGCGGCACCCGCAAACCGGAAGTTGTCCCAGCGCGCTTCCGCGGCCAGCCAGGGATTGCCGAAGCGCACGCCGTCGCCCGTGGCTTCCGGCGCAAACAGTTCCTCCAGCCCGCACATCGGCAGCAACCCGGCCCATGTATACCGCACTTCGCGTCCGCCCCACGGCCCGCCGGGATAAATGCAGCCGTGGTCAACGGGCCCCTCGGCGGGATAGTTCTCGTAGGCGTGCCCGAAGCGCCGCCAATCGGGCATGAACTGCGCGTGGGCCCGTCGGACCAGCGTGGCGGCGATGTCGTCCCAGCCGGCCTCCTTGGCCGCGAGATAGACGATGTAGGTTGTGGGCGGCCAGCAGTTGCCGCGCCAGTAGTTGCCGCGGCCGTCGAGGCTGTCGCAGTAC
>Ga0073936_10005931_pt1 | contig 16292 bp, 15 predicted proteins | sample AliMusrvi5mmetaG_FD_87041 | JGI IMG/M metagenome (GOLD analysis project Ga0073936, IMG submission 87041) | Freshwater lake bacterial and archeal communities from Alinen Mustajarvi, Finland, to study Microbial Dark Matter (Phase II) - Alinen... | ecosystem: Environmental > Aquatic > Freshwater >... | reverse complement strand
CCTGCATGAGGACGACATGGTCGGCCATGTGCTGCAGATAGAGCCTTGGAAGGTGATTGCACTTTCGGCGATTGCGCCAGCGCCCGAAACATATGTTATTCGGTCGCCCTTCGGAGACTGGACGCACCATCGCCGCGAGGGCGAAGCGCTCCATCCCGAGCGGGAGCCGCTGGAGGTTTTGGAGGCTTACCGGCGGAGCCTGGGCCCGGAATTCTTCGCCGCGCAGTTCCTGCAAGCGCCAGTGCCGCCTGGTGGCAATATGGTCAAGCTGGACTGGTTCCAGCGCTTTGACATGGACACCCCCCCAGCCTTCGAACGGATAGTTCAGAGCTGGGACACGGCGAGCAAGGCAACCCAGCTCAGCGGCTATAGCGTCTGCACGATCTGGGGTATCGCGAACAAGCGCCTATACCTGATGGATGTCATTCGCGCCCGTTTCGAATACCCAGAACTACGCGCCACGGCACTTGCACTGGCGCGCGGCCAATATCACGGTCATCGCAGGCCCGAAGTGATCTTGATCGAGGATAAAGCGTCAGGACAGTCGCTGATCCAAGATATGAAGCGGGAGAACGTTCGTAATATTCAGGCGGTAGAGCCGGACGCGGACAAGATCACACGCATGTACGGCCAGACGGCCGTGATCGCCAATGGGCATGTCATGATCCCGCACCAAGCACCATGGCTTGATGATTATCTGCAGGAAATGATTGCCTTTCCCAAAGGGCGCTATAACGACCAAGTTGATTCCACATCACAGGCCCTGAAGTGGTTCAATTATCAGCCTGATGAGCCGGCCATTATCACTTTTTACCGCGAGGAATCTGAGAGGATGCGCGCTGAAAAAGGTGGAATGAACGACGAAAACCGAATCGTGACGATGCGGTTTTCAGGTGAGCCGACAACCTACTATGCCAGATCAACGGACGTCATTTACATGGACGCAGACGGACTCTATCGCATGAAGTGGTGTGACGCGCAGGATTTGTTAGGAAGACCAGGCTGGACCCTCGTAGAAGACCCTGAATAGGGACTGGACTTCGGGCCCGAAGAGAGCGTCAGTGGCGTTGTGGCTGGGGTGGCAGTCACGGGCAAGGCGCCTCGCGATATGGACAACGCGGGGCTTTGGGCAGTGACGGCGGTGCGCGGTTGCGCGCCGCCAACGCTAACCGGAGCCCCGATGTCCGACAAAAAATCGATAAACAAAGCGATCGAATCCGATGTCATGGGCATCACCACCCTAGATCTTGAGTCATTGCGCGCCGGCTGGCGCCGCCGCTGGGGCGAGCCGCCGCACTATCGCTCGCGGGAGCTGCTAGCCCGTGCGTTTGCGCACAGACGGCAGGCTGAAGCAGCTGGTGACCTGCCTGTTTCCGTCCAACGCCGCGCGTCCGAGCTCGCCCCGCGGTTGATGGCGGACCGTGGGTACGTCCCTCAGGCAGCCCCAACCCTGCTGCCTGGCTCATCCCTCATCCGCGAATGGCAAGGCAACCGCCATGAGGTGGCCGTAACCGCTGATGGCTTTGTCTACCAGGGCGAGAAGTTTCGGTCGCTATCCCAGGTCGCCCATCACATCACCGGGACCAAATGGAACGGTCCAGTGTTCTTTGGCCTGAAGCGCCGGGCAGCTTCAGCATGAACACGCTTCGCTGCGCCATCTACACCCGCAAATCCACCGATGAGGGCCTGGAACAGGACTTCAACAGCCTGCACGCCCAGCGTGAGGCCTGCGAGGCCTATGTACGGTCACAGGCGAGCGAAGGCTGGATCGCAAAGACAGCCGAGTATGATGATGGCGGCTATTCGGGCGGTTCAACTAATCGCCCCGGCCTGCAGCGGCTCTTGACCGACATCCATCGCGGCGAAGTCGATGTCGTGGTGGTTTACAAGGTGGACCGCCTGACACGCTCGCTGTCAGACTTTGCCAAGATCGTGGACCAATTCGATCGCCACAAGGTCAGCTTCGTCTCTGTGACCCAGGCCTTCAACACCACCACATCCATGGGCCGGCTGACCCTCAACATGCTTCTTTCATTCTCCCAGTTCGAACGGGAGATCACCGCCGAACGCATCCGCGATAAAATAGCCGCCTCCAAAGCCAAAGGGCTCTGGATGGGTGGCCGGCCGCCGCTCGGCTATGACGGCGTCGGCCGCAAACTGGTCATCAACCTCAAAGAGGCAGATCTCGTCCGGCATATCTACCGGCGCTATCTGGAATTGGGCTCGGTCCTGATCCTGACCGCCGAACTCAAGAGCCAGGATATCCGCTCCAAACGCTGGACCAACAAACAGGGTGTTGAGGTGGGGGGCTCATATTTCAGCCGCGGCGCGCTCTATCATCTGCTCGCCAACCCAGTTTACCGAGGCATAATCTGCCATGGCGAGCTGCGCTACGAAAACTCCCACCCCGCAATCGTCGATGACGTGACCTGGACGGCGGTGCGGGCCAAACTGGATGCCAATGTTCCGGATCTCCCCACGACGCCGCGCTTAGGGGTTTCGAACCTTTTGAGTGGCGTCCTATTCGATGACCGGGGGCATTCGATGCGCACGGTGCATTGCACACGCCGCGGGCAGCGGTACCGCTACTATGTATCTAGCGCAGTGCTGCACAACGAGGGCAAGGTGGCCGGGACCCTGCCCCGTATGAGCGTGGGTGTCCTCGATGCCTTTGTTCTGGACCATGTCTCTGCCGCGCTGTCGCCAAACTGGCGGCCCAGCGAGCCCGCCGAAGACCGCGTCACGGCCGCCCTGCTACGGGTGACCATTAGCGAGAAGCACGCCGCCATAGTGCTTCGCGCCGATGCCGCCAGCGCCAACCAGAAGCTAGATCATGCCAACATCCGCGAGATCGAAGATGGGGTCGAACTGAGCATCGGTATCCAATTGAAGCATCGCCAAACCGCAATCGTGATCGAAGCGCCAGGAACCGCGCCGCAGGCCCCTCGGGTAGACAGGGCCCTTCTACGTGCCCTCTGCCTGGCAAGGGCCTGGGCAGGGCTGCTGGCGACAGGCGAGGTCGCCTCAGTCCGGGACCTGTCTCTGCGGCATGGCTTCTGCAATCACTATACGGCCAAGCTGATGCCGCTCGCCTGGCTCGCACCGGATCTGGCGACGGCCATACTGGAAGGCACACAGCCCAAGACCCTCACGTTGGGGGCACTGGTGAAAAAGGCGATGCCGATGGACTGGAACAAGCAGCGCGAGCTGTTCGCCACGTTCCGCTAGCCACAATCGCATCCGAGAAGAACAGGTGCAGATAGCAGCGGGTGCGCCCTGTTATTTGCGCAAAATTGCACCTGTTATTGCCCTGTTATGGACCTGTTCCGCGCCTGTTATTGAGCGTGATTTTTGCCGGCAGCGCGGATCATAGATGCGCACTAAGGCAGCGAGAACATTGAGATTCTCCGTCTCTGTTGCATGTTGCCTGCGGCCGCGGCGCGGTGTTTCACCTGTTATTCGCGCCAAAACAGGCAAACGCACACTTTTGAAATCGGGCTAGAGAACCGCCCTCAAAATAGACCCTGTTCTGGGCACATTGGCGGCGGCAGAGACGCGCGGCCACGTCTCCGGCCGCGCTATCTGGCGGAAATCGCCTGATATTGCGGGGTAGAAAACCAGCACTCGCCTATTGGCGAGACTGGATGGTGGGCGGCACAGGGATCGAACCTGTGACCCCTTCCATGTCAAGGAAGTGCTCTCCCGCTGAGCTAGCCGCCCCACCGGCAGGAAGGCGGCTTCTATAACGTCGCGCCTTGCGGGGGGCAAGCGGGCCCCCGCCGGAACCGGCCCCCTCGCCGGCTCCGGGCGGAAGCCCTTGGGTTTAACGGCTATTTTCCAGGGCGAAGGTCACCAAAGCGGTGGCGTGGCTGACTGTCGGCACGCCGTCCTTGAGGCCCGGCTTGTATGTCCAATGCCCCACGATCCAGGCCTGCGCGGCCTCGTCCAGAAGCCCGTGCCCGCTGGAAACCGCCACCTCGGCCTGGCCGACATGGCCGTCGGCCAGCACGGTCAGGCGCAAAGTCACATTGCCTTCCATGCCCGCGCGCCGCGCCACCACCGGATAAGGCGGCGTGGTGTGGGTGGAGGCGATGCTCACCGGCGCGCGGTCCACGCTGGCGGCCGTTCCCGCACCGCCGGTGTTGGACGGCGGTGTCGGCGTAGCAGTGATGGTGTTTTCGCTGGGTTCACGCGGGAAGGTGAGCGGCGGCATATCAACGATCACCTTGGGCGGTGTGATGAGCTTCGGCTCTGGCGGTTCAAGCGGTGTCACCTTCGGCTCCACAAATGGCGCAACTTCAATGTCGCCCGTTGGCAGATGCACGAAGTGGTTTGCGAGCCCATAGACGAGCAGCATGGCGATGGCGACTTGCAGACTGATGGCCAACGCCAGGATGGGCAGGCGTTGCAGCGGCGATTGATGGGCAAACATTTCGATGTGTGAAGGACGCTCCATACTTCCTCCTTTGACGCCGGAAAAATGTCCGGCACGTGAAATGTTACATCTTCCCATGCCTGTTGTTTATGGATATTATCGGGTGTCAGTGCCCATCAGGCGCGGATACGCGCCTTCTGGAACGCAAGCGTTGTGCGTCCAGGTTCAAGGGCGCGGCGCGCGCGTGTTCCGCTTTGATGTTCGCGAAAAAGGACGCGGTTAAGCGGCGGCCAGCATCCGGTCCACTTCCGCCACGATCTCGCGCAGGTGGAAGGGCTTGGACAGGACCTTGGCCTGTTTGGGTGCGCCCGATGCGGGGTGCAGCGCCACGGCGGCAAAGCCGGTGATGAACATGATCTTCAGGGTGGCGTTCAGTTCGGCGGCCCGCTTGGCCAGTTCGATCCCGTCCATGCCCGGCATCACGATGTCGGTCAGCAGCAGGTCGAAGGTGAAGCCCTTGATGCACTCATAGGCGTCGCCGCCATCGCCGAAATCGGTGACGGCATGGCCGGCCTTGACCAGCGCCGCCGCAAGGAACTTGCGCAGCGATTCATCGTCTTCCGCCAGAAGGATATGCGCCATGTCAGCCCGCCTGCCCGTCCCTATAGAAGCCTATACAGGGCAAAGCTGTAAACCTCGGTTAACGGGGCTGGAACCTTGCCACCCCCCCGGCTTGGTGCAACCCTGCGGGCGGTAACGAGTCTTAATCTGAATGGAAGCACGCCAAGACCCCGCTGAAACGGCCCCTTTCCGCCTGGATCGCCCGGTGCGCCAGACGGTGCCGTTCCTGTTTGCCTCACCCCATTCGGGTCGGCGCTATCCGGCCAGCCTCTTGGAGCGGTCCCGGCTGGACGCCACGACCCTGCGCCGGTCCGAAGACGCTTTTGTCGACGAATTGTTCGCCGGCGCGGTCGGCCTGGGCGCGCCCCTGCTGGCGGCGCTGTTCCCGCGCGCCTATCTGGACGTCAATCGCGGGATGGCCGAACTGGATGTGGGCATGTTCGATGGCGCGGTCGGCGTGCCGGTGGATGCCCCCAGCCCCCGCGTCTCGGCCGGACTTGGCGTCATTCCCCGCATCGTGCGCGATGGGGCCGAGATCTATCGCGGCAAGCTGGGGCGCGAGGAAGCCGACCATCGCCTCTCCCAGTTCTACCGGCCCTATCACGGGGCGCTGGCTGCGCTGATGGAAGAAACCCGCGCCCGCTTCGGGGTGGCGGTTCTTCTGGATTGCCATTCCATGCCATCAGCGCTGTCGGTGCCCGACATTGTGCTGGGTGATCGCTACGGCGCCAGCGCCGCACCGGCTTTGACGGCGCGCGCCGAAGCGGCCTTCTCCCGTGAAGGTTTTTCGGTGGCGCGCAACACGCCCTATGCCGGCGGCCACACCACGGTGCAGTACGGCAGGACCGCGGCGAACTGCCATGCGCTGCAGATCGAGATCAACCGCGCCCTGTATCTGGACGAAGACAAGATTACCAAGCGGCCGGTGTTTGAATCGGTGCGCGCGCGCCTGACAAGGGCGATGGAATGGCTGACCGCCATCCCGCTGTCACAGCTGGGCGGTTCCGACCCTTTGCCCTTGGCTGCAGAATAGGGCCGCCGAATAATCTTCGGCGCCTGAAACTCGGGGGCCCACATCGCGTTTTAAAAGGGCAACCCAAAAGGGTTCCCACATGTCCTGTTTCCGCACCTTTATCCTGTGCGCCCTGTTCATTGGCGCCCCCGCCCTGGCCTGCGCCGAGGAAATGGCCCCGGTGGCGCTGAACAGCCTGTCGTCGGTGCCCGCCGGCGCCGCATCCGCCAAGGTGCTGGACCAGAACGGTCATGCGCTGGGCCGGGCGACCGGCATCCAGACCGATCAATACGGCAAACCCTCGGCACTGGCCTTCCGTACGACCACCGGCAACACGGTGGTGATCTCGGCCGCCGCCGCCAGCTTTGACGGCACCGTCCTGGTCGCCGACAACGAGCAGCCCCAGATCGCCGCCCTGACCAGCGCCCGCGTCGCCTCCGCCAACTAGGCTCGATTTTGCGCGAGGGATTTTGTGGCGTGAGCAGGAGCGCCTAGCGACGTGGACGTTGGTCCACGAGCGACGGCGCGACGCCCTCACGACGCCAAAGACCCGCGCAAAAAAATGGCCGCTCCGAAGAGCGGCCAAGTTCAGGGAGGAAACGCCCAGGAAGGGCGGCGGCCTTGCAATCGAAGATCGCAATACCGCGCTGCAACAATATGGAGAAACTCCGTCTTGTCTGCAATACACAAAGTATAATCATTCCAGACAAAACGCCGCAGAAATGCTGGAAAAATCTGTCATAATTGCCTGTAAACTGACCGGACTGCTTCCTCCTTCATCACATGTGCGCCGCAGCATGGGTCAACTTCCTTAACGCGGCGGATTCATCACACCGTCGCATCCGCGCAACAAAAGATTCGCGCGAAGCAGTTACTCCCGCCTCAGAAAAGGCTGGAGACACCCGATGGCCGATGTTGCGTGGTTCGAAAATGCGCTGGGAAGTTTCATTCCAACCCGCGCCGCTGCTCCTCCAACCGCCACTGCCACCGACACGGCCCGCTTCAACCGGCATCGCACCATCTTCATTTCCGACACGCATCTGGGCACGCGCGGCTGCAAGGCCGAAGCCCTGGCTGATTTCCTGGCGCACAATGACTGCGCCACGCTGTTTCTGGTGGGTGACATCGTTGATGGCTGGAGACTGAAGCGCCGCTGGTACTGGACGGCCGCACAGACCCATGTGATCAGCGAAATTCTGCGCAAGGTGGATAACGGCACGCGCGTGATCTTCGTGCCGGGCAATCATGACGAGTTTGCACGCGAATATGCCGGCCGCCTGTTCGCAGGCGTGGAAGTGATCCATGAAGCGATCCATGAAACCGCCGACGGCAAGCGGCTATGGGTGCTGCATGGCGACCGCTTCGACGGCGTGATCTCTTTTGCCAAGTGGCTGGCCCATGCCGGCGACTGGGCCTATGGCTGGGCGCTGCGCCTCAACGATCTGCTGTTTCGCGTGCGCAAGCGCATGGGCCTGCCCTACTGGTCGCTGTCGGCCTTCCTCAAGCACAAGGTCAAGAACGCAGTGGAATACATCTCCCGCTTCGAGGAGATCGTGGCCGAGCAGGCCAGATTGCGCGGGGTGGACGGGGTGGTGTGCGGCCATATCCACCATGCCGAAATCCGCGAGATCGGCGGCATCATCTATCACAACGACGGAGACTGGGTTGAAAGCTGCAGCGCCCTTGTCGAAGATGCCCATGGGAATATGGAGATTCTTCGCTGGGCAGATCCTTTACAGAGACTCGCCGCAAGAGCAGTCCCGCCCGTTCCCGCTGTGGCCGCCAGGCCCAAGGGCGCGGCTGTACCCGCGTAGAACCGAACGCCTGCAGCCGGGGCCCATTCCCGGCGTGGCGGCGCGTTTGAAGATCCTCATCGTGACCGATGCCTGGAGCCCCCAGGTCAATGGCGTGGTCCGCACCCTGGAAATCCTGGGCAAGGATCTGGCGGCGCTGGGCCATACCGTGCGCACCATCACACCGCTGGGCCGGCGCACCTTTCCCATGCCGACCTATCCGGAAATCCGTCTGGCCTTTTTCCAGCGCGCGGCGATGACGCGCGAGATCCGCGAATTCGCCCCCGATGCGGTGCATATCGCCACCGAAGGCAGTTTGGGCCTGACGGCGCGGCGCATCTGCATCAAACACGACATCGCCTTCACCACCGCCTTTCACACCCGCTTTGCCGAATATGTGCATGCGCGCGCACCCATGGTGCCCGAACGCGTGATCTGGCGCTGGCTGCGCTGGTTCCACCATCCCGCCACCGCAGTGATGGTGGCGACCCAAACGCTCAAGCGCGAGCTGGCCGGCCACGGCTTCAAGCATCTGCGCATCTGGTCGCGCGGCGTGGACATCGAGAAATTCCATCCCATCGCCGATGCGCGCCATCCCTTCGAAGGGCCGGTGTGGATCTATGTCGGCCGGGTGGCGGTGGAGAAGAACATCGAGGCGTTCCTGGCCCTCGACATTCCCGGCACCAAGGTGGTGGTGGGCGATGGCCCCGCCAAAAGCGCCCTGTCGCGCAAATACCCCAAGGTCCAGTTCCTGGGCGCCCTGACCGGCGAGGCGCTGACACGCGCCTATGCCGGCAGCGATGTGTTCGTCTTCCCCAGCCGCACCGACACCTTTGGTCTGGTGACCCTGGAGGCCCTGGCCTGCGGGCTGACGGTGGCGGCCTATCCGGTGGAAGGCCCCCGCGACGTGGTGGGCCCCGACGTGCCGGGCGGCAGCGATGTGGCGGTGCTGGACGAGGACCTGGCCACGGCCTGCCTGGGCGCCCTGGCGCTGGCGCGCAGCCCCCGCCCCATTACCCCCCGGGCCTTTGCCGAAAGCCATTCCTGGAGGTCCTGTACCCTCCAGTTTCTCGGCAATATCGCGGTCGAGCCGGACCTCGACTAACCCGTTCTCCGCAAGGGCTTATCGGCAGCCCTGAGACAGGCTAGAACGGGCGCGAAAGCCCAGGTTCCCGCACCCGTATGCCCCCGTCCCACCGCCTTACGGCCCGCGAATATGCGTTCCTTGGCTTGGGGCTGTTGTTCTGGGCCGGGTTCGTCATCCTGCTGGGCAAGGACACCAGCTGGGACTTCCGCAATTACCACTGGTACGCGCCCTATGCGCTGCTGAACCACCGTATCGGGATGGACGTGGCGGTGGCCCACCAGGCCAGCTACTACAACCCCTATCTCGATCTTCCCTTCTACTGGCTGGCGACCCATACCCGCGCCTGGATCGCGCTGGGCGTCCTGGGCGCGGCGCAGGGCGCCAACATGGTGCCGCTCTACCTGATCGCGCGCGCTTCGCTGCGGGTGAAGGCCAGTCCATCCGACATCAAGATCATGGCAGGCGCCCTGTCGCTGCTGGGCATGGTGGGCGCGCTGACCCTGACCGAGTTCGGCACCACCTATTACGACAATGTGATGAGCGTGTTCATCCTGGCGGGGCTGGCCATCCTGGTGCTCAAGCGCGATGCGCTGCGCGAAGGTCCGCTGGGCAAGGCGGCACTGATCGCAGGGCTAGCCGGTCTTTGCACCGGCATGGCGATGGGCCTGAAGCTGCCGGAGATGCCCTTCTGCGTGGGCTTTGCCGCAGCCCTGCTGGCGCTGGGCGGCAGCTGGAAACATCAGGTCGTGCGCCTGCTGGCGGGCGGCATCGCGGGCGTGATCGGGTTTGCGATCTTCAGCGGGCCGTGGATGCTGTACATGTACCATCTCACGGGAAATCCGTTGTTTCCCTATTTCAACGATTACTGGAAGTCGCCGCTGGCGCTGCCGGCGCCTTACCGCGACCTGCGTTTCGTGCCTGCCTTCCGGCCCTGGTGGCAGCAGGTTTTCTTCCCCGTGCTGTTCACCGTTGACTGGCATGTCGCCGACGATCTGGGCTTCCAGGACATCCGCGTGATGATCGCCTATCTGCTGGTGCTGGGCGCCGGCGCGGTGTGGCTGCTGCGGCGCCAGAGCCGCGACACGCTGCTGGAAAACCGCACCTCGCTGATCCTGATCGCCTTCTTTGCCGCCAGCTATTTTGCCTGGCTGAAATTCTTCGCCATCTACCGCTACATCATCATCTACGAGATGATGGCGCCGCTGCTGATCATCGCGGCGGTGGGGCTGTTGCCGCTGTCGCGGCGCAGCCGCTACCTGGCTTTGGGGGCCTTGTGCGCCGCCTGTCTTCTCACTGCCCGCAGCGATTTCCTGGAGCGGGCGCCGATCGAGGAACCTTATGTGGACGCGGCCCTGCCGCCCATTCCCCATCCCGACAAGACCATGGTGGTGATGACGGGTGATGCGCCCATGGGCTTCATCGCCACCACCCTGCCGCCCCAGATCCCCGTGCTGCGGATCGACGGCTGGATGGTACAGCCGCGCGACGGCACCAAAATGACCAAGGACATGATGCGCCGGGTGGCGGCGCATATGGCGGACGGCGGGGACATCTACCTGATCGCGGAGGCTGCCGACATGACCCGCGCCAGGGGCGCCCTGGCCGACTATCGCCTCGCCATCCGCTGGCCGGAGTGCCAGCAATTCGATACAAACCTGATAGGCACTTACCAGTGGTGCCCGCTGGCGAGGAAGTCGTGAAAATCGCGGTCTTGGTGCCCTGCTACAATGAGGAAGCCGCCATCGCCACGGTGGTGAAGGATTTCCGCGACGCCCTGCCCGGCGCCACCATCTATGTCTATGACAACAATTCCAGGGACCAGACCTCGGCCCGCGGCGCCGAGGCCGGCGCGGTGGTGCGCAATGAATCGCGCCAGGGCAAGGGCAATGTGGTGCGCCGCATGTTCGCCGACATCGAAGCCGACATCTATGTGCTGGTGGACGGCGACGACACCTATGACGCGGGCGCCGCGCCGCGCATGATTTCCCAGATGATCAGTGAGGGCGCCGACCTTCTGACCGCCCGGCGCATCCATACCGACGCCGCCGCCTATCGTCCCGGCCATGTGCTGGGCAACCGGCTGCTGACGGGCCTGACCTCGCTTTTGTTCAATGTGCATCTGTCGGACATGCTGAGCGGCTACCGGGTTTTCTCGCGGCGCTTCGTCAAGAGCTTTCCCTTCACCGCCGAGGGTTTCGCCATCGAAACCGAACTGACCGTCCATGCCGTGCGGCTGATGATGCCCATGTCCGAGATGGACACGCGCTACAAGGAGCGCCCGGTGGGTTCGGTGAGCAAGCTGAACACCTATCGCGACGGCTTCCGCATCCTGGGAACCATCGGCTATCTGGTGCGCGAGGAACGCCCGCTGGTGTTCTTTGCCACCATCGCCTTTTTGTTCGCCGCCGTGGCGGTCTTCATCGGCGCCCCGGTGGTGTCCGACTATGTCCATACCGGACTGGTGCCGCGCCTGCCCACCGCGGTGCTCGCCACCGGCCTGATGGTGATCGCGTTCCTGTCGCTGACCTGCGGGTTGATCCTGGACACGGTGACGCGCGGCCGCTGGGAAGCCAAGCGCATGGCCTATCTCGCCATCCCTGGACCTCAAGACCTGTCGTGAACAGTCTGGTCGCGGCCCTTTCGCGTCATGCCTTTGTGCGTTTCGCCATCATTGGCGGGCTGGGCTATTTCGTCGCCGCCGGGATCCTGGCCTTTTGCAGCGACGTGCTGAAGCTGGACTTCGCCGCCGCCAACGCCTTTTCGATTTTCCTGTCCATGTGTTTCACCTGGCTGGGCAACCGCTATTTCACCTTCCGGGAGCGCCGCGCGCGCGGGTTTTCCGGCATGGCGCAGGAATGGCTGAAATTCACCGGCGCCAATGCGGTGGGCGCGGTGGTGAATTACACCACCGCGCTGCTTCTGGTGGGTTACGCGCCCGAGCCCTTCCACAACAAGTTCGTGGCCCAGGCTTGCGGGGTGCTGGCGGGCCTGGTCTTCAATTTCACCTTGTCCAGCCGGATGGTATTCCGAAAGCCCGCAGCATGACCGCTCCAATGATCCATGCCTAAAGCCTGGTGGGCCGCGCTGCTGTTCGGCCTGGCGCTGGCGCCACAGGCACAAGCCGACACGATGGTGCGCATCCGCAGCGAGGCCTGGACACAAGCCGACGAGCGCGGCTATGGCGAATTCATTGCCGCCATCGGGCAAAGCAATTGCCGCACCGTGGATGGCTGCCTGCGCAATGCCGCCAATCCCTTCCGCGCCAGCGATCCCGAAGGCGCGCGCCTTGAGTCCGATTGCGCCGACCTGCCTTATGTCCTGCGCTTCTATTACGCCTGGAAGCGCGGGTTGCCCTTTTCCTATGTCAGCGACGTCTCGCCCCGCATGCGCAGCCGCGACATCCGTTACAGCCCGCAAGGCAATGTGGTGGAAGCGCACCGCGACGTCCTGACAGGCGAGGATGCACTGGCGGTGATGGCGCGTCTGCGCGACGAAATCTCCTCGGCCACCTATCGCATCCATCCTGCGCTGGACGGGAACGACCTGTATTCGCCCGCTGTCGCGCCGGGTGCCATTCGCCCCGGCACGGTGATCTATGATCCCAACGGGCATCTGGCGGTGATCTGGAAGATCGAGACCGACGGCCGCATCCGCTATATCGACGCCCATCCTGACAACAGCCTGACGCGCGGCACCTATGACCTGCGCTTTGTGCGCTCGTCGCCGGGCATGGGCGCGGGCTTCAAGAACTGGCGCCCCAGCCGGCTGGCGGGCGCTACCCGCGCCCCGGACGGTGCGCTGGTGGGCGGGCGGGTGCTGGTGGCCAACAACAGCCAGATCGCCGATTTCGCCCTGACCCAATATTTCGGTACCGGCGTTGTGCCCCAGGACCGCGACTGGAAGAACGGCGTGTTCGAACTGAACGGCGCCGGCATGGATTATTACGACTATGTCCGCGCCCGGCTGGGCGGCGGGCGACTGCGCTTTGATCCCTTGCGCGAAGTCGCCGACATGGTGGCCTCCAACTGCGCCGATCTTGGCTATCGCGCCGATGCGGTGACGGTCTCGCTGCAGGCGGGCCTGCAAAACCAGCCGGAGCCGGAGCGGCTGCCGCCCAACATCTATGGCACCGAAGGCGATTGGGAGACTTTCTCCACGCCCTCGCGCGACGCCCGGCTCAAGACCGCCTTCAAGGAAGTGCGCGACAGCGCCCAGCGCTTTTTGGAACTGTGGCGGACGCGCGATCCGCGCCTGGTCTATGCCGGCAATGATCTGGCAAGCGACATGGCCCGCGTCCATGCCCGCGCCGCCCAGAGCTGCAGCATCGGCTATGCCCGCAGCGACGGGACCAAAGTGAGCTTCGGCTATGAGGAGGCAAGGCGGCGGCTGTTCCGCCTGTCCTTCGATCCCTATCAATGCGTGGAGCGGCGCTGGGGCGCCTCCGGCGCCGAGTTGGCCACGTGCCGCGACGGCGCACCCAAGCGGCGCTGGTATGACGCGCAGCAGCGCCTGCGCAACCAGATCGACCGCACCTATGAAGCGCGGATGGATTTCTCGCTGGAGGAACTGGAAGCGGGCCGCGGCGGGGTGGCCACGGCGCCCGATACCGATACGAGCGCGTTCCTGGCAGCTCAGCGCACCAATTAGCCCAAAGAAAAAGGGCGCCGAAACCGGCGCCCTTTTCCGTCAAACGATATCGCGGCCGATTAGCGGCGGGCGACCAGCGACCACAGATGGGCCACGTTGGCGTCCTTGTCCGGGGTCTTGACCTTGTTGAAGGTGGCCAGGGCGTCCGCCTTCTGGCCGGCGGCCAGATAGGCATGGCCGAGGCGGATCTGGCCATTGGCCGCATCCTTCAGGGGCTTCTTGAGACCGGCCTGGATGAGCGGAATGGCATCCTTGGCCTTGCCCTGTCCGATCATGTTCTCGCCGAGCTTGACCAGGTCGTCGCCCTGGGGCGCAGCCTGGGCGGCTGCCAGGGTCTTGGCCTGGTTGGCGACGGCGGCGGCGGCCTGGGTCTTGGCCAGGGCCAACAGGCGGTTGGAGCGGTCGTCGTTCAGCACCTTGGAGGCGATGCCCTTCTCGATATAGGTCTGGGCTTCGGCGGCGTTGCCCAGCTGCAGCGCCAGCTGCGCCAGAAGGGTATAGTCGTCCTTGGTCTCGATCGCGCCCACCATGTAGCGGATGCGGTTGATGTCGAGCGTGTTGTGGTCGGACAGGCCGCGGGTGCGCTCGCTGCTCTTGAGCAGCAGCTTCCAGTATTCCGGCTTGCCCGAGCGGGACACCAGCGCTTCCAGCGCCGAATGCTGGGTGGCTTCGTCGCCGATTTCATAGGCGCAGCGGGCCTGCAATTCCAGCGCGGTGTCGTTGCCGCCAAGGGTCTTGCTGTAACGCACGCAACCGGCATAGTCGCCCGACTTGTAATAGGCCTGGCCGACGATCAGCTGGGACTGGGCGTCAAAGACGTTGTTCTTCTTCAGATGCTCCGCATCGGCAATCACGTCCTTGAACTTGCCGGCATTGTAGTCCTGGGCGAACTTGGCCTTGGCGCCGCCGGGCGTGTTCGGATCGGCCGAGGAGATCGAGATCGCAGCCTTGAACTGGGCGATGATGGCGTGATCATCCGGAGTGGAGGCGGCGGCCTCAGCCTCGCTCAGCCTGGCCTTGGCGCCGGCAAAATTCTTGGCAGCGATCATGGCCTGGGCTTCCTTCAGCAACGGGCCGACCTTGGCGCTGACGGTGGCGGCCTGGGCGGTTGGCGCCAGGACCATAGCGGCGCCAACGGTGGCAGCGCCCAGAAGGAGCGCCGTCAGGGCGGCGTGCAGTTTACGAACAGTCATGACAAGACCTCATAGATCATCAAAAAAAGGAAAAGCGCGCGGGGTTGCCGCGCGCTTTGAACCCACGGCCGTGACCCTCACGGCCTAATTATACTGGTCAATGCCGCTAAAACCAATATGGGTCGCACCCAGGCGCTGGGCATCTGCCAGCACGCGGGCAACGGCGTCATATTTGGCCAGCCGGTTGGGATTGACGTGGATTTCGGGCTGCGGATCCTTCTTGGCCGCGTCTTCGAAATACGCGTCCATGGTGCTGCGATCCACCGCCGCGCCGTTCCAGGTGATGGTGCCGTCAAAGTCCACACCCAGCTCCACCGTCTCGGGAATAACCGTCGGCGGGGTCGTATTGGGGGCGGGCATGTCCAGCTTCACCGCGTGAGTCTGGACCGGCAGGGTCACGATCAGAAGAACGAGGAGAACAAGCATCACGTCGATAAGCGGCGTGGTGTTCATCTCCACCATGACTTCGCCGTCAGCAGTACTGCTACTCATTGCCATGGCGGATTACCTCAATAGCTGTTGGCGTCCAGAGCGTGGGGTTCGGTGATGAAGCCCACTTTCTGGATGCCGGCCTGCTGGCAGGCAAGAATGACGCGGCCGATCGCCTCGAAACGCACACCCTTGTCGCCGCGGATATGCACTTCGGGGAAGGGCTTGCCTGTCGCCTGGGCCCGTTTCAGGGCGTCGACGAAGTTGCGCTTCATTCCCGCCTGATCGACAGGCACGTTGTTGTAATAGGTCTGCTCGTCCTCGGTCACCGCGATCACGATATTCTCAGGCTTGGTCTGAGTGACGATATTGCGATAGGTCGGCAACTGGACGTTCACCGTCTTGAGCACCACCGGAATGGTGACCAGGAAGATGATGAGCATGACGAGCATCACGTCCACCAACGGGGTGGTATTGATCGTGACGTTCAGCTCCGCTGTGTCGTCTTCAACCGCATGTTGGACGTCGACTGACATGGTTCTATCTCCGTAAGACTATCTGCTCAGCCTACTTGCTCTTGCTGATGAGATAGGCCTGCAGGTCGCCCGCAAAGGCGCGCAGCTTCTCGGTGATGACCTTGTTGCGGCGGACCAGGTAATTGTACAGCAGCACCGCGGGAACCGCGACGAACAGACCGATGGCGGTCATCTGCAGCGCTTCGCCCACCGGGCCGGCGACCTTGTCGATGGACATCTGGCCGGCGACACCGATACCGATCAGCGCGTTCAAGATACCGATAACGGTTCCGAGCAGACCGACGAACGGCGAGACCGAGCCGACCGAACCCAGGAACGCGATGCCGCCCTGCAGACGGGCATTGGCGTCTTCCAGCTGGCGGGTCAGGGTCATGCCGATCCAGTCCGACAGGCCCACCAGGGTGGTGCCGCCGGTGGAAGCCTTGAGGCCGGCTTCGGCGATACCGCGGAAGAGGGAGTTCTTCGGCAGCTTGTCGACGCCTTCATTCAGGGTGGCGGAGGTCCAGAACTTCTTCTCGACCTGGGCGGCATGGCCCATGATGCGCTGCTGTTCGATCCACTTGGTGAAGAAGATGTACCAGGTGCCGGCCGACATGATG
>Ga0073936_10005930_pt1 | contig 16294 bp, 8 predicted proteins | sample AliMusrvi5mmetaG_FD_87041 | JGI IMG/M metagenome (GOLD analysis project Ga0073936, IMG submission 87041) | Freshwater lake bacterial and archeal communities from Alinen Mustajarvi, Finland, to study Microbial Dark Matter (Phase II) - Alinen... | ecosystem: Environmental > Aquatic > Freshwater >... | reverse complement strand
GTTTATATGCATTGCCAGTTCAAAACCGTCCATTCCGGGCATCCTAACGTCGATAATTGCCAGGGCAAGCTCCAACCCTTTAATTTTAGCCAGGGCCTCCCCGCCTGAAAGAGCAGAAATCAGATTAACATTGATTTCTTTGACCAATTTCTCAAGCAGGAACAGATTTGTCCTGGTATCATCAACAATCAGTAGGTTTGGAAGAGACATCATTTGATTTCAATAATCAATTACTACCTGTAGCTACATAGACTTAGTATCAGACTAATCCAAAAACAACCCCCAAAGAGGTATAAAGTTCAAATAAATGAAGACAAAATCAAAGACAAAGGACTAAAATTTAAATATTTGTATACTTATCTCACCTTATTTGTGCTCCTGCCTCACGTTCGTATACGGTTATTAATCGGCTCATTGTTTTTTCTATTTGTTTGTCGTTCAGGGTTTTCTCTTTGTCCTGAAGGATGAAGCTAACGGCATACGATTTTTTCCCTTCTGGAAGATTACTACCCTGGTAAACATCAAATATATTTACGCTGCGTAAAATTTGCCGTTCTGCCTTAAAAGCAAGGGCTTTAATGGTGCTAAATTGGATTTCCTTGTCAACAAGCAATGCCAGATCGCGTCTCACTTCAGGATATTTCAGAAGAGGAGTAAAGATAACTTTAAGGGTTTTGATCACCTTTAGAATTGCTGTCCAGTTGAGATCTCCGTAGAAAACATCAGCGCTGATATTGCCGATTTTAAGAATTTTGGTGGTTACAAAACCGATTTGTGCAATAAGAACATTGTTAAAACGGTATTCAAGACCTTCCGAAAAGATATCGTTCGATATCGATTCAATTGCACAGCTATCAGCTTCGATACCAAGTCTTGAAAGTATGTTTTCAACATTGGCTTTCAGGGTGAAAAAGGAGGTGGGTTCCTCTTTTGCCTTCCAGTTTTCGGTCTCCTTATTACCGGTGATCCAGATTCCGATATGCTCTGATTCACTGTAATTTCTAACCGGATGATCATAGGTTTTATTTCCGTCGAAATGGTAAACATTACCGAACTCATAAAGGCGGAGATTGGAATTGCGAAAGTTGGTATTTCTGTTAATGGCTTCAAGTCCGCCAAAAAGCAGGGTCTGACGCATCCCGTTAAGATCTGAGTTCAGAGGATTGAATAGCTGAACCGTATTTTCAGGTTTAAATGATTCAAGCTGATCGTAGTAGGTCGATTTTGTCAATGAATTCGACATGATTTCGTTAAATCCCCTTGCCGTGAATATTTCGGAAATCAGGTTTTGCAACTTCATCTTGTCGGGGTGTGGAGCATGCTGAATCGTCGATTTCACCGATTGGTTGGGTGCTACGTTATTATACCCATAAATTCGCAATATCTCCTCAATAATATCCACTTCCCTCTTTACGTCAACTCGGTATGGAGGAACGGCGAGGGATAAACCTTCGGCTGATTCCTCTTTGATCACAATTTCGAGCGAATTTAAAATGTTTTTGATCGTCTCCTTTGGAATTTCTTTCCCGATGAGTCGTTTAATATTCGACCATGAAACCTCAACTGAAAAATATTCCAGAATTGAAGGGTCAGCAATTATGTCAACGATATCCGATGAAATTGTTCCGCCTGCAACCTCTTTAATAAGCAGTGCTGCTCTTTTCAAGGCAAAGAGAGTTCCATTGGGATCGACACCCCGCTCAAACCGGAACGAAGCATCAGTATTCAAGCCATGCCGGCGGGCAGTTTTTCTAATGTAAACCGGATTAAAATAGGCGCTCTCCAAAAATATACTGGTTGTGCTCTCTTTCACCCCTGAATCGAGCCCTCCAAAAACTCCGCCAATACACATTGCATCCTGGTCATTACATATCATCAAATCTTTATCAGATAATTCCCTTTCAACTCCGTCCAGCGTGACGAATTTTGTCCCGGAAGTGAGCGTTTTTACGATTACCTTCCCCCCCTTAATTTCAGTGGCATCAAATGCATGAAGTGGCTGACTGGTTTCGTGAAGCACATAATTTGTCACATCGACAATGTTATTGATAGGGTTCTGACCAATTGCTTTGAGCCTGTTTTGAAGCCACTCTGGCGATGGTTTAACAACAACGTTTGAAATTGTTAAACCACAATATCTTGGGCATGCTTCGGGGTTCTCAATCGTTACCCGTATAGTTAGATCCTGGTTATCAGGCTTAAATGTTTCAACATTGGGTCTTGTATAACAAATAGACTCTTTCTGGCTAAGAAAAGCTGCAAGATCGCGTGCAACACCAATATGCGATGCGCTGTCAATGCGGTTGGGGGTAAGATCGACTTCAAGCACAAAATCACTTTGTATGTTGAAATAATCACTTGCAGGTGTTCCGGTTTTTGCCTCCGAATTTAAAACCATGATTCCGTTGTGGTCATCCCCAATGCCGATTTCATCCTCCGCACAGATCATACCCATCGAGACTTCGCCTCTTATTTTAGACTTCTGAATGGTAAACTGCTCGTCTCCCTTGTATAATATAGTTCCAACAGTGGCTACAATAACCTTCTGGCCAGCCTCAACATTGGGTGCACCACAAACTATCGGAAGGTTTTCATCACTACCAATGTTGACAGTGGTCACGCTTAAATGATCGGAATTGGGATGCCTGAGACAAGTAATGACTTCACCAACATATAGCCCTTTTAAACCCCCTTTAATTGTTTCAACCTCTTCGACACTTCCGGTTTCAAGACCCAGTTGAGTGAGGGCGGCCGCAACTTCGGAAGGGGAGAGTTTGTGATCAAGATAATCTTTCAGCCAGCTGTATGAAATATTCATTGTCGTTCTTCTGCTTGATATTATAGAAGTGCAAATATAGGCAATCCGGCATCAATGCCCAAATTTCATAGTCCCTGAGGGTGATTATATACAAATTATTTGGTTTGACCCGATGAAATAGCTATGGTAGTAAAATCACAAACCGAAGAAAAATCTGCCAGCTGGCGGATGGCTGTTAGCTTCGCTGATCTTCGAATCCAATTGGCCGCTAAATAACTTAAGTTTCGCATAAACGCTAAGCCGCATTTAATGCGGCGTTCATTTTGATGATTTTTGTAATTGACTGATTATCATCTGCAATTTTATCCAATATTTGTTCCATATCTATATCGAAAATATCGGCAATTAATTTTAGAAGTTCTAAAAGGTAGCCCCATATTTTCTCTACGATAGTTAATTCCAATGTCTCAACCCCTGCTTGTTTAAACAACTCACCCAAACTTTGATAATCTAACAACCTCTTGGCAAGCGACAGGATGTTGTACTGGATCATACTGATCGTTGTGTCCGCTATCTGGGCGTCAAAATCCAGTGATTGGCTCTTGCCAAGTCTCAAATAATTTTTGGCCTCCTTGAAGAAAACTTCGACGCTCCAGCGGATACTGTAAATCCGGTAAGCTTCTTCAAATTCCAGGTCGTTGTTTGTTGTCAGTAAAACGTTCCAATTACCCCGATGAGTTGTCTTGCAAAAGAACAATCGTATCTGATTTCCTTTATAGTTTACATCTGCAAAAGTGTACCAAACATTAAGTTTTCTGGATCGTTTGGTCTTCTTATTCCGTTTCTGTCTTTCTACAAGCTCCTTTGCAGTATAAGATTGCCCCTTAAAATCATATTTGGCCTTTCCCATTTTAGCCATGCCTAACAAATGACATTTAATTTTACGTTTTATAATGAATGAAATCAATTCATCGCTTACAAACCAACTGTCAACCAGCAAATAATTAAAACGGATACCTCTTGAAATTGCATTGCGGATCATCATTAGTAAATTGTCGGTTTTCTTCTCAAAGTACTCAGCTTTACGTATGCTTCCGGCTTCACGAGCGCTTCTTTTCTTTGAGAATCTGTCTTTTAACTGTTTTGTGGTTAATCCATAAGGTTTCCTTTCATTTTTCCCCCTTTCTCCATGCAAAGAGAAATCAATCCCGAAAAAACTCTTACCATCATGGTATCCAAGAAACAATCCTTTAAACCCAAGTTTACTACTGTTGGTAACATGAGACCAGATCCTCCCGATTAGTTCAATGCTCCAGCCAGTCTTCGGTAAGTCGGTATCATCGGCAATCAGACATTTATATCCGGTCGATTCCTCAGCCACTGTAGCAATTCCTATCAATTGTAAGGTTACCTGGTAGTGCAACGCCCTCCAGTTGATCATTCCATTGTTTTTAAAACGGTAAAAGACATCTTTACCCCCTTTGAATAGTTTGGACAGGGTACTTTGGCTGTAGGCCCTTACATTGGAAAGTTTGAATAAAGGGAAAAGCAAAAGTAGTGTCAATATATTGCCGGAGGAATACGTTGACCGATCACCTTCAGATGATTTTAATTGTTTGCTGTCAAGATTCAAAGAACGAATAATCCATAGAACTGTCCGGCATACTTTTTCGCTTGAAGTGAAAAAGCCAGTAATTTCAGAAATGTTTGTTGTATCTTTACGTCGTAGCATGGTTATATTGTTTTTGTTTGACGACATAATATTACTGATTTTCAGTAATATAAACAAATTTCCATGCTACTTTTTTATCCTAAAACCTAACTTTTTTATAGCCTAATTTCTAATGCGAAACTTTAGTTATTAAGACATCCATAAAATTAATAGTAAGCGGTTCCAATATCCTGGAATACCAATTCGCCTTAAAGAAATTAAATAGATACTTATGCATACGAAAGTAGGATTATTTGGAATTGGCCTGGATACCTATTGGGGTCAATTCGATGGATTGCTGGACAATCTGAAAAAATATCAGGAACAAATCAGGTCCCGGATTTCCGGTTTTGGTGTTGATGTGATTGATGCCGGAATGGTTGACAACCCGGTAAAAGCACGCGAAGCTGCAGATTATCTTAAAAGTCAGGATGTTGATATCGTTTTTCTCTATGTCTCAACCTATGCTCTCTCATCAACTGTTTTGCCTATAGCTCAAAGGCTAAAAATTCCGGTGATCATCCTGAACCTACAGCCGGTAGCCGAACTGGATTATGAAGCGTTCAACAAACTGGGTGATCGGGGTAAAATGACCGGAATCTGGCTTGAACATTGCCAGGCTTGTTCGGTTCCCGAGATTGCAAGTGTATTTAACCGTTCTGGAATTCAGTACGATATCATTAGCGGATATCTTCAGGATAAAGAAGCCTGGGATGAGATTTCAGATTGGACCCAAGCTGCCCTGGTTGCAACAGCGATGCGGAATAACCGGCTCGGAATTTTAGGGCACTATTATGGCGGAATGCTCGATGTGTATACCGATCTGACCAGGCAATCAGCTGTATTCGGAACTCATATCGAATTGCTTGAAATGTGCGAAATTAAAAAATACCGTGATGAGGCCACTGATTCAGAAGTTCAGATTAAAATCAATGAATTTGGGTTGGCTTTTGATGTCGCACCCGAATGTAAACCAACTGAAATAGACCGTGCTGCTAGGACCTCCGTCGCGATGGACAAGCTCGTCGAAAAGCATAACCTTGGCTCAATGGCCTATTATTATGAAGGGGAATCCGGAAATGATTACGAAAATATTGTAACTTCGGTGATTGCCGGGAATACCTTGCTGACAGGAAAAAACGTCCCTATTGCTGGTGAATGTGAGGTCAAGAATGCCCAGGCCATGAAAATCATGGCCGAATTCGGTGCAGGTGGCTCATTTTCTGAATTTTACCTGATGGATTTCAAAGATGATGTCGTGATGCTGGGTCATGACGGACCAGCCCATTTTGCAATTGCAGAAGGACGTGTGAAACTGGTTCCTTTACCTATCTATCATGGAAAACCAGGCAAAGGATTGTCCATACAAATGTCGGTCAAGCATGGTCCTGTAACTTTGTTATCGGTTGTCGAAGGTAAAGAAGGTCTTTTCCTGCTTGTTGCCCAAGGGGAATCCGTGCCCGGTCCGGTTCTCGAAATCGGAAATACCAACAGCAGGTACCGGTTTTCAATCGGGGCAAAAAAATTCATGAACGATTGGTCAAAGCAGGGACCTGCCCACCATTGTGCAATTGGCGTGGGTCATATTGCGGCGAAAATCGAAAAACTTGGACAGATACTGGGAATAGAGGTAGTTCAGGTCTGTTGAAACTGATTCATCTATAAAGTTAATTATCATCACATTATAAGACGACCTTTGAATTTGGAGTGCAAATTGGAAAATGTAAAATGCAAAGCGCAAATCAAATTTCAAAAGTTTTTCCGGATTTGCGTTTTAGACTTTTTATTTTGAATTTATAATATCTTTATCCGGCCAAACCGGACCTCTTAATTGCAAATATTTAAATCTACGATACGATGAGAAATAATCATTTAATCCTCTCGGCAGGAGTTATCCTGTTGTTGACGCTCGCCTTCGGATGTAAGAAGAAACCTGTATCAGAAAGGATCCAAACCTATACTGAATTAAGAGATCAATTTGCCAATCCTCCTTCAGATTACCGCACTGCTCCACTTTGGGATTGGAACGATAAAATTTCCGAAGAAGGAATTGATTTTCACATGAAAAAATTCAAAGAGGGGGGATTAGGTGGTGTATTTATCCATCCCAGACCAGGATTAATTACCGAATATATCTCAGAGGACTGGAACCACCTGTTCGATTATACGGTCCGAAAAGGAAAAGAGCTCGGGATGAAGGTCTGGATTTATGATGAAGACTCCTACCCCAGTGGTTTCGCAGGCGGGCATGTGCCTGCACAGATGCCTGAATCTTATAATCATGGTACCGGTTTGGGTTGTGAAAGACTGGAGGTGTTTAAACCGGATACCGCCAAATATGAAGTAATCTTAAAGCTGGAAAACAATCAATTTGTAGACATCACTTCCCAAAAAGAAATTTATACCGGTAAAAAAGGGGTATTTTATCTCTTTTATAAAACCTACGGTTCTAAATCTTACTGGTATGGGAATTTTCCATATGTAGATTTGCTTCAAAAAGGGGTGACCCAAAAATTCATCGAAATTACCATGAAGGGTTACGAAAAATACGACAAGGATGAATTCGGAAAAACTTTAATGGGAATTTTCTCTGATGAGCCCAATCTGGAGGCAGCCATGGGACCCAAGACGGCCCTGCGATGGACTTCTGACCTGTTCCCTGAATTTGAAAAAAGGTGGGGATATGATCTGAAAGTCAATCTGCCTTCGATTGTTGATCAGATTGGGAACTGGAGGAAGGTGCGGCACGATTACTACGAATTACTCTGTGAAATGTTTGCTGATCGCTGGACCCATACCTATAGCAAATATTGTGAAGCAAACGGTCTAAAATTAACGGGGCACTACTGGGAACATGGCTGGCCTATGCCAACCGACGGCTTCGACGAAGCTTCATGTTATCTGTTTCAACAACAACCAGGAGTAGATATGCTTGGGAATGAATACACTCCCAAAGGACTGGGCGGTCAGTTTGGCAATACACGGGCAATTCGCGAATTGCAAAGCACCGCAAATCAGGCAGGACACCAGCGAACGTTAAGCGAAACATATGGCGGAGCTGGCTGGGAGATCCCTTTCGCAAATCTCAAGAAACTTGTTGACTGGGAAGTTGTTCTGGGGGTAAATTTTGTCAATCAGCATTTAGCCTATTACACCCTAAAAGGGGTCCGGAAATTTGATTATCCTCCATCTTTTACCTACCACGAACCCTGGTGGGAAAACTACAAAGCAATGGGCGATTATATCGGACGAATCTCAATGGCTACCGCCTCAGGAGAACAAATTAATAAAACTTTGGTACTTCAGCCTAATACAACCTCATGGATGTATTTCTCCCGAAAGGATAAGAATGTTATGCCCGATTCAATTAAGAAAAGCTTCAAGTCATTTGTGTATGAGCTGGAACGCAACCATTATGAATATGACCTGGGCTCTGAAAATGTGATCAAATCAATCGGTTCGGTAAAAAATGGCAAATTTATCGTCGGCAAACGCTCCTATGAGCTGGTAGTAATTCCTGAATCCATGCAAAATGTTGATAAAGAAACTTATACTATGCTTAAAGAGTATTTGTCGCAGGGAGGGAAAGTGCTATCTTTTACCAAAGAGATCCCCTACCTCGATGGCAATGAGTCTCTTGCTTTAAATGATTTAACGAAAACCTACTCCGGTCAATGGACCTTGGCTCAAAAAACAGATGAACAGACAGTGAAGAGTCTGTTTTCATTACCGGATTTCTCGCTGGAGGAATCAATCCCGGTAAAAGGGGAACTCTATTATCAACGTCGGATTATGTCGGACGGACAACTTCTATTTCTGGTCAACTCCGATACAACTCAAACTGCCGTTGCAAAAGTAAATGCCAAAGGGAAAAGCCTGGTTAAAATGGATCTTATTACCGGAGAATGTTACCGGATACCTTCCAAAGCCCGAAAAAGGGACCTATCTTTTGAGATTTCACTGCCACCTGTTGGAAGTGCATTATACTATATTTCAAACAATCGTGTTCATGAGGCACAATTGCCTGATCCAATAAAGAATGAACAACCGGTTGCCACCTCGTCAGTCACAGTTCATCCGGACAGCGAAAACGTGCTCGTTCTTGATTACCTTGATTTGAAAACCAAGAGATTGGATATCAGGGAGAGCTATTTCATGAAAGCCATGCATAAATTATTTGACAGTAACGGATTTGCGATGGGAGACCCGTGGCAACACAAAATTCAGTACAAACAGGAATACGTGGCCCTCGATACTTTCAAAACCAATTCCGGATTTGAAGTGAATTATCACTTTACAATTGGTCAAAATACAACTGATGAAACGATTAGCAAACTCTCAGCTGTTGTCGAAAGGCCTGAATTATGGGATGTACTGGTTAACGGCGAAAAAGTGGAGAAGAGTGATGAATGGTGGATCGACCGCGAATTTTTCAAATTCCCCATTGGGAATAAGGTCAGAAAAGGACCAAACCTGTTGACCCTCAAAGCTGCAAAAATGTCAGTTTATGCCGAATTGATGCCCGCTTATATCGTAGGTGACTTTATTTTAAATCCGCTCAATCAGGGGTTTGAAATTTCGACGGGAACCCTCTCCGGATTGGGCCCATGGAAATCCTTAGGCTATCCATTTTATTCACAGAAAGTAACCTATACTGAAAATTTTGAAGTACCTGTAAATCGTGATCAATATAAGCTAAAACTGAATAAATGGAACGGGGTACTTGCCGAAGTTTTTGTCAATAACAAGAGTGCAGGAATAATCGCCTATCCACCATACGAATTGAATATCAGCAAACTGGTCATTAAAGGAAACAATGAGATTTCTATAAATGTAATTGGCAGTTTAAAAAATACTTTTGGCTATTTTTATAAGGATAATCACCGGTGGATTGACGGTCCTGGTGACTGGGATACAGCCCCTGAAAAAATTCCTGGAATCGGTCAGTATTTTTTGATGGATTATGGAATGGCTGAGCCATTCAGTGTGACCCGAATGAATTAACAATTTTTCCCCAATAATTCAATTTATTAATTATCAACACTATGAATCAAATTAAAATGAAGTCAGTAAAAGCCGGTCTTTGGCTTTCAGGAATCAAAGCAATCATTATTGTTGCTTTAATCGCACTAAGTATCCAACCTTCTGCTGCTGCTTCTGGGAAGCAAAACTCAAAAATCGGAGGTGTTCAGGTAGGCACAATTACCTACAGTTATCGAAGCATGCCCGATCAAACGATTACTGCGATACTCAATTATGCCATTCAATCAGGATTAAGCTCAGTTGAGCTGATGGGTGGCGCAGTTGAAGAATATGCAGGTATTCCACAGGTTAAAGATCCTGAAGTCATCAAGAAATGGCGTTCGACTGTTTCAATGACTAAATTTAAAGAAATCCGCAAGATGTTCAATGACAAAGGGGTAAAGATTAACATCCTGAAACTAGGCGACAAAAGCTGGTCTGACCAGGAAATTGATTACGCATTTAATGCAGCCAAAACTTTAGGTGCTATTGGAATTACCATGGAGATTTCAGAAGACGCTGCAAAACGCATGGAACCATTTGCTGAGAAACACAATCTTTATGCCATCTTTCACAATCATGGTCAGCCCGGAGATCCGAATTTCAGCTTTGATAAAGTCCTGGCTCTTGGTTCTCATCTTCGGCTAAATCTTGACTGCGGTCACTATTTTGGCGCTACAGGATTGGATCCCACGCTGATAATCGAAAGGCTGCACCATCGTATCGTAAGTATCCACATAAAAGATAAAACCGGTCCAAAGGCCTCTGATCCAAACAAAAACCAAGTTTGGGGTCAGGGGGAAACTCCGCTTGCAAAAATCCTTCAACTGATCCAAAAAAAGAAATACCCGATTGAATGCGATATCGAACTTGAATACACTGTTCCCCAAGGTTCGGATGCAGTCAAGGAGGTAGCCAAGTGTCTTGAATATTGCCGGACCGCTCTTACCCTTAAAAAGTAGTAATTTAATCTTTGCGCTGCTTTGCGCCATTGCGGGAAAATATTCTTTGATAAAGTTTCGCGCAAGGAACGCTGAGAGCGCAAAGTAATTATATCAAAAACTTTGCGTCCAGAGGTATCGGGATTGCATCTTTGCGTGAAATTAATTATTAACGGCCAGCTGGAAAATAAATTCCTTACAGTGACACGCGACCAATAACACATATTTAATTTATTGATAATGCATATTTTAGTTAAGATCGGAAATTACTGCCGAAAAATCTTTGCCAGACCTCTTCGTTGTTTACCAGCAATATTATTAGTGGTTGTCTTTTGCATCCCGAAAATATCTGATGCCACAGAATATAGCGGAGTTGTCATTCAGCATTCATCAAATGCCGGAAAGGTAGAGCTGAATATTACAAACCTATTGGCTGACAGGCTAAAAGAGGCTGGGATTACAGATATCCGGGTAGTTTCCGACAACATTGAAACCAAAATAAATAAAAATATGCTGCTGGTTCTGTTGGGAATGCCCAAAAACGATGAAGGAATTAGTTCGTGGTTAAAGAAAGAGCATATCCCTCCTTTATCAGATTTAGAACCCGGACCGGAAGGTTTTTTACTTAAAAAACAGGATAATAAGGATGTAATTGTAGCTGCTGGTATCGACGAACGCGGTTGTCTGTATGCTGTCGGGGAATTTCTCCGTCAGGCTACCATCCGAAACGGAATACTTAATTTCCCCGATAATATTGAAGTTAGGACGGCCCCTGCTTTTGAAATCCGTGGTACTCAGGTCCAGCAAAGCAATATTGCAAGGGAACTGGGGAAAGCCCGTCCCTGGGGCGACAAGGAAATTCACAGGGTTATTCTCGACTATGCTCTCGCCGGTGCAAATATCTTCTCAACCGGTTATGGTCCGACTTTTGATTTCATAAAATCGTATGGATTGATGACGCAGGGTGAATTTGGACCAAATACGGCTGCCGGAGTTGTTCCTAAAGACTGGGAGGGAAAGGAATCGATCGGCAGGCCAGGATATGTTTGTCTTTCAGTTCCCGCTGCGAAAGAGTATATGCTGAATTTGTGTGATAACTATTTCAAGGACCGCCCGGCCTTCGACCTGGTTAAATTTTGGGGTGGCGATGGTGGCGGATGTGAGTGTGATAAGTGCAAACCTTATGGACTTACTTTTATTAAAACAGTGGAAAAGATGGCTGAGATTGTCCACAAATACCACCCTGAAACAAGGGTCTATTTCACCAACCAAAAATTCGACAACAACGATGACAATGCCATTTTTAAATACCTTCAGGAAAAACCACGTGACTGGCTCTGGGCATGGGGATATGGGCCAGGTTCAGATGCCACATCCTGGCAGCCTGGGCACCGGCAAACCCATCGAATGGATCTCTTCCGTTATCCCGGATATGGTCCCTACAGCCTTTATCCAAAAGAGATCCTTCATCAGTTGCCTCCTCAGCAAAAACTACTCTATTACAATGAAATAACCCACTGGAAATATGCCCAGCATGCGTTTGTTCAAATGTACCCAAGGCCTGACAGGGATGGAAATCAGCCGCCTCACTGGAGCCATGAAATATATGAAAGACGTCCCGATCAATTTCTGACTATGGTTTATAACCGGCTCTCATTTTACGCCTGCCCCCAGAATTATTACCGGGTATTTAATGACCTAATGCCTTACGGAGTGGGAGACATTACTCATTCTAGTGGCCACCATGACCACTTTAACCAGTGGATGTGGGCAAGACTATTGTGGGCACCCCGAACAACCCTCGAAGCAGTCATAAACGACTATTGCAATACATGGTTTGGAACCGAAGCTGCGCCATTAATGGCAAAAGCTCTGTTAATCCTGGAACAGAATATTGAGGAAAAACCTGGTACACTACTGCCTGATAAAACGGGGATAAAGCGATATTACGACCTCGTTAAACAAGCCGGAAAATTAATCCCTAAAGAAATTCTTGGCCACGACTGGTGTTGGCGTATGTATATGCAAAAAGGGGTATTAGACAGATATACGCAACTCAATGTCGAACAGCAAATTCAGCTGCAGTCCAGGATAGAGAAGTTAATCTCAGAGGCACTCAAAAGTGGCGATTCAAAAAAAGCTATATTAGATGCGCTTAACTGGTTTGACCTGAAAGAAACAAATGAGATGATTGCATTGAGAGAAGAAGCCACTGAATTGGGTGAAGAAAGCAATACATTATTTGGGGAAAGAAATGACGGCCTTTACAACCTAAAACACGATTTCATTGGTCTGGGATGGCTGAAGCGGCAACTTGAAAGGGCAAAAGTAGCCGATACCAAGAAAAGAGACGAACTCCTAACAATGATTGTGAATTATGAAAACCCGGGAGAGGGTGGGTTTTACGACAACCTTGGAACGTATAATATTGCACCACATGTTGTTATCGGATATCCCTACGATCATGGTCAACCTTATGTTTCACAAATGCTTTCTGAAGGGAACCGCCCGTCACAACGTTCGATGCATTACACTCAAAATGAAGATCAGGGAATAACACTCCATTACAGTGGACTGGATAAAAAAACATCCTATAAAATAAGATTTACCTTGGTCCGCCCATGGTATCAGGAACGTTATGCCATGCGGATGAACCAGAAAACCGAGAGCATCTATGCAAATAACATTCTCTTAGCCAAGGATGTCGAATTACCCCTGCAGATGTCTGACTTTTTTACCTATGACATTCCTGCGCAAGCAACAGCAGACGGCGAACTGACTATCAGGCTGGAGCGTGCAGCTGATGTTGGTTTAGGCGACCGCGTAAGCGTTGAACAATGGAGAAACTCCGGAGGCTGGGGAACTATTGCTTCCGAAGTATGGCTGATAAAAAAACATTAAATTGTTAAAGATATATAACTTGTAAAAAATAAAACCAAGAAAATAATGTTCTCTATTCCAGGGGCCTACTCAAGATATGTTAATAATTTTTTGAATAAAATGTATCCCCGGAATTTCATCTTGAATAAGCCATACACGGGGACTTTGATCTTTTTCATTTTTTGTTTCGGATTTGTCACATTGTACAATCCGCTTAAAATGCATGAATCAAGGTTCCTGGATTATGAAGCTACAATGGCCGTCTACATGAGCGGCTCGTCGTTCTTTATTTTTGGTCTGATTAAAATGCTACGTGCCAATCCCTATTTCTCAAATGAGCTGGAATGGACCATTTTAAAAGAGATTATTGCCATTGTAATTATCCTTTTGGGAATGGGTATTTTCATTTTCTTCTTCGGCTTTTTTCTGGAAGTTCATGGGGACCGATGGAACCTGATAACCTTTTGGGATTCGTTTAAACATGCATTTTTAATTGGAATCTTTCCTTTGGGATTTTTTACGGCAACCAATTACCGTTACCTGTTTGTCTCCGAAACTTTACAAAATTATAGTCAGGCTGCAGGCTCATCTCAACACGAGTATCCTGAAGAACTGCTCCGGATAGGTTCCAGACTAAAAAAGGAAGAACTCAGTTTTTATCCTAGTCAGTTTATTTTTGCTGAATCAGAGGGGAACTACGTAGTTTTTCATCTGAATACTGACGATAAGATCCGAAAAGTAATGATCCGGAATTCGATCACCGAAATAGAACAACAGCTCTCCCCGGTTACTTTTATCATGAGAACTCACAGAGCCTACATCGTAAATGTTAAGAAAGTTAGATCCAGGAATGGCAATACCCTGGGATATCACCTGAAACTCTTTGGCAGCGATGCCGATATTCCGGTTTCGAGGCAAAATACCCAGGCATTCAATCAGCTTTTAAAACAGTTTAGGTAATCCACTCATCACAAAAATTTACCCTTCATACCAGTTTTCCATAGTTACTACAGCACCACCTTTCAACCCGTAACAAAACCAGGTTATATATCCCATAATATTGTAATACAGATAGATAAGGTTTTACTTTGCGTTATCAATTTTAAAAATCACGCAATGAAAAAAATTATCTTTCTTTTTTGGCAACGGATTGCAGGCATAGAAATTATGTTTTTAGCCATTGGAATAATCAGTATTTCCGGAATTCCTGACTCAAAAAAGCAATCCATAACAGGAAAACTGATCGGCCTGAAAAGCAACCTGACTCTTCCTTACGCCAGTGTCTCTCTAATCAAACCATCCGATTCAACCCTGGTAACAGCAGCGATGAGTGATACAAACGGGGTTTTTAATTTGGGAACCGTTCCACGGGGTGATTATAACCTTGTGGTATCTCTGATCGGTTATCAAAAGGTCACCAAAACCATTGCCGTGTCCGACCAGCAGGAAACCTTCGCCGGGGTAATCTATTTGCAGGATCAGATTTTCAATCTCAATGAAACTACGGTCATTGGTGACAGGGTAAAAGGAAAATCAGAAAATGGTAAAGCGACCTTCTTCGTCACTAAAAAAATGGTTGATGTTTCAAATACCGGGACCGATATTCTGAAACTCATTCCTGGCATCCAGCTTGATATTATGCAGAATATTTCGGTTCAGGGGAGCCAAAACATCCTGATTTTAGTGGATGGAAAAGAGCGCGACAAAAGTTATATTAGTCAGCTAACACCGAAACAGATAGAGAAAGTCGAAGTCTTTACCGCTCCACCTTCAAATTATGACGGTAATGCAACAGCGGCCATCAACATCATCTTAAAAAAAGACCGCGATTCCGGCTTTTCCGGCCAGATAAACGCCGAGATACCCACTTCAACTTCAGAGGTATATATCTTTCCTACCTACAGTTTCAATTATGGGTTCAAAAAAATGAATTTCTACACCTCCTACAACGGAGAAATGGCCTATTTCGATGTTCATGAAAGAAGTTTCCGGAAGATATTAAGCAGCCCGGAAGGAAACACTATTTCATCGGATCAGTTTGTTAAGCAGAGGGATTGGTCACATAGGTTTCATTACGGATTTGATTATTTTCTAAATCTGCATGACCAGTTTAATTTTTATGCTTTCTACAATCCTTATTCCAACCAGCACAATGGGAATGCAGCGGCTCAATTTAGTGGCAGCACCAGCAATAACTGGGAAGCGACAAAAGTAGAGATGGACAAAAACACAAGCACCTTTTATTCAATATATTACAAACACCTCTTTGAAAAGGCAGGTCAGGAATTGACCGTTGATTTAAGCAATTATGTCCTGAAGGCTGAAAACAAAACCAATTACATTTATGAAGGACCCGGAGACAGACCAGATACCCTTTTCAATGCCTTGAAACCTAACCTAAATGCGACGAGTATGAAAATAGATTTCACACAATCCATATCCGGCAATTTGATCATTAGTGGCGGGGTAAAGGGAAAATTTCAGAGATTGCTTGACAAAAATTCAACCGATTTTGTCTATCATGAAAATATACTTGCCGCGTATGGAAAGGTCACCTTTAAAACGTCCAAATATGACTGGAATACAGGCTTACGCATCGAGAAGTCGGCATCGACCCTTAAAAACGGCTTCACAAATCCGGTGGTGTCATTTCTTCCTTATGTGTTGTTCAGATATAGTCTTACACCCGGACAGTTTATAAACATCTCCTACAACCTCTCGATCAGCCGGCCTACAATATTTCAGTTAAATCCTTATAATACAGTTAGCGATCCTTATTCCATCAGCAAAGGGAATCCGTTTCTTAACCCTGAATTCCGAAACAGCCTTTCCGTTGAACATTCAATCCAATTCAGGAGTAATTATATCGCCACACGGTTGTTTTACAATAAATCAACCGATGTCATTAATAATCTGATATTTATAAATGACACCAACGCTTTTGTGACCCAATGGCAGAACCTTGGGGCGATTCATCAGTAT
>Ga0073936_10005929_pt1 | contig 16302 bp, 10 predicted proteins | sample AliMusrvi5mmetaG_FD_87041 | JGI IMG/M metagenome (GOLD analysis project Ga0073936, IMG submission 87041) | Freshwater lake bacterial and archeal communities from Alinen Mustajarvi, Finland, to study Microbial Dark Matter (Phase II) - Alinen... | ecosystem: Environmental > Aquatic > Freshwater >... | reverse complement strand
GTCATCCAGCAATGATAATATTGTGCTTTCTGCATTATATTCACTTTCTATAAGTAACATCAGCCAATATTCTGTTTCATTTGCTTCTTTGAGGGCAATATTCATTTTATTGATAAAATCAGCCTTTGATTGGGAATGCTCGGCTTCTTTGACCAAAGCTCCGATTGCAGTTCCACTTTTCAACAATTGTTTTGAAAGTATAAACTCATGCTTTTCTCCGATAAGCCAATTAGAAATTTTAATTATGCTTAACGCAAACCTAAACGACTTCTCCATGACAATATTATCTTTCATTTCACTCCTGTCTTGCGTTTTTAAATTATCAATTGTCAATTGTCAATTGTCAATTGTCAACTTTTTGCATTAATTCCATGAACACATCTTCAATAGAAGCTGATATTTCGTCAACTGAGACATTTTGCTGTCCTTTCGCCATCAAATATTTCCTGATCGAATTCTCGTCCATATCCTTTTGACCACAGGTTACATGGATGGTATCCCCAAAAGAAAATACAGAATCGACTCCCTTGAGTTGTTTCAAAAGATTGACAGTCTCGAACCTTTGTGCCGTGCTTTCTATTTTGACGCTCAAGAGTTTTCTGGAGAAGCTGTTTGTAATATTTTTTGGCGTATCAACGGATAAGACATTTCCGTTCTGGAAAAGGGCTACCCTGTCGCACAGATTGGCCTCATCCATGTAGGGTGTGGATACCATGATGGTAATTCCCATCTTGCGCAGATTGTTGAGCATTTCCCAGAACTCCTTCCTGGAAACCGCATCCACACCCGTGGTCGGTTCATCCAGAATCAGCACTTTGGGCGCATGAATCAGGGCGCATGAGAGTGCCAGTTTTTGCTTCATACCTCCCGACAGTTTGCCGGCGGGCCGGTTTTTGAAAGGCTCAATCTGACTGTAAATGTCCTTGATCAGGTGATAATTTTTCTTCACCGTACCACCGAAAACGGTGGCAAAAAATTGCAGATTTTCCTCAACTGTAAGGTCCTGGTAAAGTGAAAATCTGCCCGGCATGTAACCCACCATCAAACGGATCTTGCGAAAATCGGCAACAACATCCAGTCCGTCGAGTGAGGCAAATCCCTTATCCGGGAGCAACAAGGTAACCAGGATGCGCATCAGCGTCGTTTTGCCTGCACCATCCGGACCTATCAGCCCAAAAAGTTCACCCTTTTCAACTTCAAGCGATATCCCTTTCAGGGCTTTCAGGTCGCCGTAGCTTTTTTCTATGTTCGCAATTTTTATCATGAGTGGTTCAATCAATGAACTTTATCTCTCCGGGCATCCCTATTTTCAGTGATCCGTCGTTCGGAACCCTCACTTTCACTGCATAAACCAACTTAACGCGTTCAACCTTGGTCTGGATAATCTTGGGCGTAAATTCCGCCTCTGAAGCGATCCAGGAAACGGTTCCCTCCATGGTTTTGTTTTTGGTTGCAGTATCATCAATGATCACTTTCACCTTTTGACCGATTTTGAGATGTGGCAATTGATCGCCACTAACATAAACCCTTAGATTCAGGGAGGAGACATCTGCAATCCTGCAAAAGGATTGACCCTGCCCAACCAGTTCGCCGGCCTTCTTGTATCTTTCCAGAACAAGCCCATTGATAGGTGACAGAATGTGGCACCTATTGATTTTATCCCGCAATTGTGCCAGTTGGGTAACAATCACCTGCATTTCAGCTGAAAGTTGCGTTTCCTGTGATCTGATATTGCTGACCTGCTTGTTAAACACCTCCATGTTTCCTGTCACATCGTCCATCTGTTTCTGGGTAGCGGCGCCGTCTTTCAGCATGTTGGCAATCCTGACCTGGTCCTTGTCAAGGTTCTTCTTTTGCTGATCAATCACTGCTATTTGTGTTTTGACACTTTCCTTCCGGGCAAGAACGGTCTTCGTTTGCGATTCCAGCTGACTGATCTGCAATACAAGTGGTACCGTATCGACTGTTGCAATTTCAGCTCCTTTTTGGAGGGTCATGCCTTCCTCAAAATTGCAACTAAGCAGTTTTCCTGCAATTTCAGAAGAAACCAGCTGATCATCCGCTTCAAAATTTCCAAAAGCATCCGAAGCATTCTTCTGATTGTTGCAGGAGAATATTGCCAACCCTAGAATCAATCCAATCATCCAATTCATTTTACCAGTTCTCATAGTTTTCATATCTTTTGTTCATTTATATTTTCAACTTTCTTCATTTGGTCATTCCATTTCCCAGGTTCACAGATTCACGCTAAAATCTCAGCATGTAAATTTCCGCCATTGTCGAATCGTCGAATTATCTCATTGTCTCATTATCCTAGGGCTTTCCCGTCAGAGTATTATAATTGGTAATGGCATAAAACAGTTGCACCTTATGGCTTTTCTGGTTGACAGAAGCCTGGGTCGCAGCATTCAGGTCGATCACATAATCTGCAGATGTGATTGCGCCGTTTTCTAGTTGCAAGGCAGAGCTTTTAGCAATTTTTGTTCTCAAAGCCACAAGTTCTTCATCAATCTTCAGCAACTGGTCAGCCTTCTTAATGGCCTCATCCGCCTTGAACAGGGAGATTGAAAGGTTTTGGTCGAAAGATGCCTTCTGACTTCCAACCATTTCTTTCTGAACATCCAGGATTTTTCTATTTCTGGATGTTTGTTTCCAGTCGAGGACTGTCCACGAAACCCCCAATCCGACCAGATAATAAGGATCAAAGGAGTTTTTGAGCATATTGAGTCCGGGTTTGCCGTAACCGGCCTGCCCGAAACCAAAGACCTTCGGATTCCTGGCTTTCAGCAACAGTTGTGAACTTTGATCTATTTTACTCCCAAGTAAATCGAAGTACCTGATCTCCGGGCGTGAAATTTCATTGCTTTTTTCATTTCTAATTGGTTCCAGGAGTTTGGTTTCCTCGTTCAGTTTCTGATTAATCAGAATACCCAATGATCCAAGACCCGAGAGTTTTTCAGCATGAATGTCACTGATCTGCTGATCCGTCAGTAACCTTTCCGCCTTCAGAATATCCAGATCCCTCGAAGTTACCATACCATTCCTGAAACCAGACTCCATCACCCTTATGCGCTCGTCGAGCACAGATCTTTTCAGTTTCATCACCTCCTCATTTTCACTCATCAGTAAAACGGTAAAATAGAGTTGGTTCACCTTCTCATGCAGGGAGTAAATCTCAACCTCAAAATTCTGCAGGTCAGCAGCCAGTCCCGATTTTTCGACAGACTTTCCGGCGCTGGTTAAACCGCCGTCATAAATGGTCTGTTTGACATCCAGGTAGGCCTTGTACTGATCCTTCGAAGGCGAAGTGATATTGACTCCGGGAATAGAGACGTTCACCTTCGTTACTTCGCTCTGATACGTAGCCTGTCCATTCAGATTTAATTGCGGATTCCAGGCTACATCAAAGTTTTGAAGTTTGAGATCGCTGATCTCTTTTTGCCGCTTCGTATCCGACAATTTCGGGTAATTTTCCCGGGCCAGCCTGTAGCAATCTTCCAGGTTAATGGTACCCACCTGTCCGAATGCCATTCCGGCATTAAATAATAAGAGTAAAATCAATATTCGTCTCATTTTGCTTTTAATTATTAGTCTTTCAATAATCTTCTAGTTATCATATAAGCTGTTAGCCGTTAGCTATTAGCTGTTGGCTATAAGAACATTTTGTCAATATTTGAGTTTCAGTCCGATCCTTTTCCGTTCGACTCCGCTCGGAGACCGGTTCACAGTTTCTCCGTTTCACGTTTCCTTTTCACAGTATGACAGGAGTTCCATTCGCCCATCTACTCCTTGATTCGTCATGTCGTCCACTCGTCCCAGTCATCCCAGTCATCCTCTTCTAACAGATCATGGCCTGTTTGATAAAATATGTTATCACTACTCTTCGCTCCCTGAGAAACTCATCATATTTTACCGGATCATTTTTAAAAAGTTTCCGTTGAAACAAGGGTCGGCCAATATAGGGCATCACAATCATTCCAATCAGGTTTGCAAACAGGTGAGGGAAGGTAATCTGCCTGATCGTTCCTGCTTCCACTGCCTTGTTGATCATTTTTTCAACCAATTCAAAATCCAGACCCTTATCTGACATGAATCCTGATAGCTGATCAGGATCACGATTAATCTCCCTGATCACAAACTGTGGTAAAAACGGATTCCTGAACATGAATGAATCATATTCAGCAACTACTGCCTCAATTTTATCCGGCAAGGAACCTTCACCCTTGAAAATTAAAATCAGCCCTGGTATTAGCTTGCTTAATATCCCATAGAAAACCTCCTTAAAAAGCTGCTCCTTGGAATGAAAATAGTAATGGAGCAGAGCTTTGTTAATCCCGGCTTCATCAGCAATTTCCTGCATTCGCGCGCCATCCATCCCCTTCAGGATAAATACGTCATGTGCCGCCTGGATAATCTTCTCTTTGGTCGTGTCTGAACTCATCCAATAAATATTTCGATGCAAATTTAACCATTTGGTTAAACTATTTGGTTAAAAATTAAAAATATTTTTCAAAATTTTTCTTTCTGATTTATTGTCTCCCGATAAGGTTAAAGAAATCACCGAAAAACGTTAAGGAATCACGAAATATGCTTCCTGTTTTCATCTGAGGTATCCTTGACAGACACTTTTTCAAATAGATGCTGTATATTTGGTTGGTAATCAACAAATGGATGGAATCAAAAAAAACATTAACCGGACTGTCTGATGCTGAAATAGCCGCCAGCCGTAAAATTCACGGGCCTAACCTTCTTACTCCTCCACCAAAAACCTCGGTCTGGAAGCTTTTTATTGAAAAATTTGAAGATCCGATCATCAGGATTCTATTAATTGCCGCGTTCCTTTCTTTGGGGATTTCCTTCGTGCACCATGAATTCGCGGAGACAATCGGAATTTTCTTTGCGATTCTTCTCGCCACAGGTGTTGCCTTTTGGTTTGAGTTGGACGCCAATAAAAAATTTGATCTGCTCAACAAAGTCAACGATGAAACCCTGGTGAAAGCAATCAGGAATGGAAATATAAGCGAAGTTCCGAAAGCCTCCATCGTTGTGGGAGATCTGGTACTTCTTTCTGCAGGTGATGAAGTTCCTGCAGACGGACAATTAATTGAAGCGGTTTCACTGCAAATCAATGAATCATCCCTGACGGGAGAACCTGTCATTAACAAAACCATCCAGGAAAGCGATTTCGATGAAGAGGCCACCTACCCCTCTAACATGGTTTACAAGGGAACCACAGTGGTAGATGGCCACTGCACTGCGGAGATTGTCAATGTTGGTGATCAGACAGAATATGGAAAGGTTGCCCACGAATCCACCAGGATGAGTGGCCAGGAGACACCCTTGAACAAGCAGTTGGATGCCTTAGCCAGGCTCATCGGAGTGGTTGGTTTCCTGTTGGCAGCGCTAACCTTTGTCGTTCTGTTTTTCAAGGACATCCATTCAGGTGCAACCGTAATGACCCTGGCTCAGAAAATTTCGACTACACTCGTAATTATCTCCATGATGATCGCGCTGGCAAAAGTTTGGGTACCCATTGCTTTTGATGGATTGGCATACATCAACCAAAAACTTAAAACTCCCGGTAGTATTGAAAACGGCAGCTGGCTCAGATGGATGCTGACAGGGTTATCTACATTCACCATTCTGGCAGCAATTGCGTGGCTTTTTGGCATCAATCTGACCCAGCCAGAAGCGTGGGTTTCACTGGTCACGGCAGGGAGGATATTATCTTACTTTATGGTATCCGTGACACTGATTGTGGTAGCAGTACCGGAAGGCTTACCGATGAGCGTTACCCTCAGCCTGGCACTAAGCATGCGGCGCATGCTGCAGTCCAACAACCTGGTACGGAAAATGCATGCCTGCGAGACAATGGGCGCCACCACCGTGATTTGCACCGACAAAACAGGTACCCTCACCCAAAATAAGATGCTGGTCCACCGTACCAATTTTTTTGGCATTGAGCCCCAGAAACTGTCCGAAAATGAACAGAGCGACCTTATCAGGATGGCCATATCCGTAAATTCGACTGCCTACCTTGACTTTACGGATCCAAACCATGTTCGTCCGATCGGTAACCCGACTGAAGCCGCTCTGCTATTCTGGCTTCACGACCAGGGCACCAACTACCTTTATTACAGGAATGAACTGGAAGTTATTGAACAGCTGACGTTTTCGACCGAGCGCAAATACATGGCTACCATTATCAGGACACCTGCAGGAAAAATGATACTTTTCGTCAAGGGAGCTCCTGAAATTGTTTTGGACCATTGTCAGTCAGTTCAGGTGAATGATCAAACCATGAAGGTTGACGGATATAAAAAGCAAATTGAGTCCCTGCTGACGGATTACCAGAATAAGGCCATGCGCACACTTGGGTTTGCCTATGAAGAAATTGAAGATGACAAGGATCGGATTGTATTGGGTAAGGTCAAAAGCTTCAATCTTCGTTTTATGGGCCTGGTTGCCATTGCAGATCCGGTCAGGCCAGATGTTCCTGCCTCCGTGGCAGATTGCCTGCATGCCGGGATAGATGTTAAAATTGTAACAGGTGACACTCCAGGTACGGCACGGGAAATTGGCCGTCAAATCGGAATATGGAAGGATGAGGATGGCGAGGAGCAACTTATTACAGGTATAGATTTTGCAGGACTTTCAGATGAAGATGCCCTTGAACGGGTAAGAAAACTGAAAATTATGTGCCGGGCCCGTCCGACGGATAAACAGAGGCTGGTCCAGCTCTTGCAAAGGACAGGTGCTATTGTAGCTGTGACCGGTGACGGTACCAATGACGCTCCCGCTCTTAATTTTGCCGATGTGGGTCTTTCGATGGGATCCGGGACTTCCGTTGCCAAGGAAGCGAGTGACATTACCCTCCTGGATGATTCATTCAAGAGCATTGCCACTGCTGTCATGTGGGGAAGATCATTGTACCAGAACATCCAGCGTTTTATCCTCTTCCAGCTTACCATCAACGTGACCGCACTTGTCATTGTCCTGCTGGGTTCAATTTTCGGGCGAGAAATGCCGCTGACAGTCACCCAGATGCTCTGGGTCAACCTGATCATGGATACCTTCGCGGCAGCTGCACTGGCATCATTGCCGCCCAACAATAAGGTCATGCAGCACAAGCCACGAAAGAATGATGATTTTATAATCACCAAACAAATGCGGAAATTCATCCTCACAGTTGGATTCATTTTTGTTGTTTTTCTTTTGGGGCTGCTTTATTTCCTTACGGATCCTGACGGAAATATCTCCCGTTTAAACCTGTCCAGGTTTTTTACTGTTTTTGTTATGCTCCAGTTTTGGAACTTATTCAATGCCAAAGCATTTTTATCGGGAAATTCGGCCTTTCAAGGATTGCATAAGTCTGTTGGATTCGTAATCACAGCAATCGTCATACTTGCCGGTCAGGTGCTGATTGTCACATTTGGCGGTGATGTTTTCAGAACCGTTTCCTTGACCATAAAAGAATGGATGGTTATCATTTGTTCTACATCTGTCGTCCTTTGGATTGGAGAACTGGGACGAATCTTTGCAAGGCTCAGGAATTAATGGAAAACTTAAAGGCAGTAATGACCAGACCTCAATCGAAAATCGAAAATCGAAATTCCAAAATTCGTTGATCCTGACGAAATGTCTATATTTGCGCCATGAATCTGCAATTAAAATTTCTGTTCGTTACGGCGCTTTTGCTGGGATGCCTGATATCAAGCGCCCAAACACAGGGTTTTGATGGAAATTCCGGTCAACAACGGTCTCCCTCCGGCAGCAGCCAGAAAAAAGCCAAGGTTGCAAAAACACGCAATGACTCCGTTATATTCAGGTTGCGGGAGTATAAATTAATAGACGATCTTTCCAGACCTGTGGAGGTAAAAGTTGATACCAGTGTTGTGGATTTTCATATTTACAATCCGATCTTAAAAAATTCAATTTCAGTCGAATCACTTGGAAACGTAGGAAATTCTTATCAATCTGAGGATTTTTTCCAAAGAAGAGAGACCGATCGTGATTTCCTTTTCCAAAAGAACTATTTCGATTATGGCTTGTGGCCCGGGGGAATCCATTTTTACGATGCGACCAAACCATATACCCTGATTACCTATGGACAGTGGTTTCAAAACAAACCAAAAGGCGAAACCCTGATGAAGGTTTTTCATACCCAGAATATCAACAAGCATGTTAACTTCGGATTCTGGTACAACTCAATAGGATCTTCGGGCAAATACCTTAATCAACAGTCCAAAGACAGAAGTATAGGCCTCTTCACAAGAGGAACCTTCGATCGCTACGACTACTGGCTAACTTTGGGAAGCAACAAATTTAACAATCAGGAAAATGGCGGACTTCCAAACCCGAAGGATATTGAGAACCCTGATATCAAGCCTGAAAACATAACGGTTTGGCTTACGGATGTCAATTCTGCCAACACCAATTTGTTCCTGGCACTGACACACCAGTACAAACTGGGTGTTTGGAAAGAGATGAAGGACAAAAAGGAAATATTTCAGCAATTCATCCCGAGAGTAGCCCTGGCGCATGTCCTGGACCTTCAGATATCAACAAGGGCTTTCACCGAAGCCGATCCTAATCCTTCCTACCTATATACCGACGACAGGGGGAATGTAAAATTTTACGGAACTGATCATGCCCCATACATCAACACAGTAGTGGGCACCGCTGCGGATCCTGCCACCAACGACAAATCCGGCCAAACTGTGCTGACCAACCGTTTTGTCGTAAAATTTCTGGAAGCTCCTGACAGAAAATACACTTTTGGCAAGCAGGTTTTCATTTCCAATGACATCGTTAATCTTTATTTTCCGCAGCAGGAACTCGCTGTAGATTCTGCCGGAGTGACACATCCGCCGGTAGGGTTAACACAGAGTCACGGCTATTCAAATACTTACATCGGTGGTTCAGCATACAGGAATGACGGTCATTTCCTAAGCTGGAAGGTTACAGGAAAGACCTGGATTCAGGGGCGCAATGCACTCGATTATGATCTTTCGGGAGAGCTGGTAAAACCTGTCAGGGCTAAAAAAGATACCTCAATGATCAGGATATTTGGAAAGATGTCGAACCGAACTCCTGACTATTTTTATGAGCACTATTATTCGAATCATTACAAATGGGAGAATTCTTTCAACAGGATCTATACTCTGAAAGCAGGCGCCACACTGGACAAACCTGGATGGAGACTCAAAGCCTCCGTCAACTACAGCATCATCAATAAGTACGTTTTCTTCAACGAAAAAGGGTTACCTGAACAGGCCAACACTGAATTCTCCGTTATGCAGGGAATGTTGAACAAGGATTTTAAATTTGGGGGATTAAACATTCGCAATTGGATTGTATACCAGCATACTACAACCAATACCTGTCTTGCCATTCCGGAAATAAGTCTCAGAAATTCGACCTTTTTCGAAAGTACGTACGCAAAGGTGCTTTATTTTCAGTTTGGACTGGATACCCGCTATGAAACAGCTTATTATGCAGATATTTATTCGCCTGCTACCGGAATGTTCTACCGTCAGACGTCAGTGAAAATAGGAGATTATGCCTGGGTGGATGCGTTTATCAACATAAAATTAAAAAGAACCGCATTTTATATCAAATATACCAACCTCGCCACCCAGTTTGTCAAGGGAGGATTCTATACTTCTCCAACCTACCCTGCTCCGATAGCTACTCTTTTGTTCGGGCTCTCATGGTCGTTCTACAACTGATTTTCACGATTGCAAATATCCACCAGTTCTGCCAGTATCATGGCAGTGGCACCCCAGATGAAATTTTTGTTGATTTCATAACCAGGTACCTCGAGTATGCCGGTCATTGTTTCCATTTCCTTATTACACCTGTATACCTCACTGGATATGTCTTCCAGCGAAATAAATATTACTTCAGCCACTTCGGAAGGATCCGTATGAATTTCCGGCCTTTCTGAAAGCCAGCCCACCACCGGTGTAATCAAAAAGCTACTGATCTGGACGTATACAGTACTCAATACTCCTGCAACTTCAACTGTTTCAGGATCAATACCAATCTCCTCCCGGGCTTCCCGTAAGGCAGTCTGTATGAGGTCTGCATCGAAGAGCTCTCTCCTCCCTCCCGGGAATGCAATCTGACCGGCGTGGTTCTTCATGGTGGAGGGCCTTCGTATCAGGCACAATTCAATGCCATCTACCGAAGGGAACAGCAAAATAAGAACGGCACTCTCCCTGTAATTGTCGGTTAATCCGGGCATCTGAAGCAACCTCCCGGGCGGAAGCATTTTAATGTGCGAACTGTTTCCCGGCAATCTGTTTCTCAGTTGCGATTTCAATTGTTGAAAAAGGGAATCCGAATACATAGCCAAAATTCAGTAATTGTCCATCCGTGACCTGATATCCCGCACATTCAGCTGCAGGTAGGTCTTATCCCGGTATTGGTTTTCGGTCACGGAGTAACATATATCAAATGGAAGAGACTGCCTGATCATATCAAAATGATTGGCAAGCGAAAATCCGATTCCTGAAAATCGGGAAGATGAACGGTTGGCCTCCATCAGGTCCAGTTTCACATGATCGTTGTTTTTACCCACCAGTTTGCTGGTCCCGTAATCCATCACATCCTCAGTAAGAAATACCGGAGTCATGTTATGTGGCCCGAATGGTTCGAATTGCTTCAATAGACGCAGAAATTTGGGTGAAAGGTCAGAAAGGGAAATTTTTGCATCAATGTCTATGGTCTGCCGCATCTGGTCAGGAGTAATCGAATCCCTTACAACCTGCTCAAAACGCCTGGAGAATTCGGCCACATTTTCCAACTTCATCGAAAGACCTGCCGCATACATATGCCCACCATACGATTCAAGCAGATCTGCACACTGACCGATCGCCTCATATAAATCAAACTCGCCGACAGACCTGGCAGAGCCTGTAGCAATGCCGTTGGATTCCGTCAGAACTACAGTTGGCCTGTAATAGTGTTCAGTTAACCTGGAGGCAACTATGCCCACGACACCTTTATGCCAGTCGCGGTTGTAAATTACTGTAGATTTTCTTCCCTCATAAAACTGACTCCCTGAAATTATCTCCAGCGCTTCCTGCGTAATATCCCTGTCGAGGGTCTTACGGATTTCATTGTATGAATTGATTTCAACCCCCAACTCCTCCAACTCCACCTTATCTTCAGCCAGTAATATCCTTACCGATTTTTTTCCATGTTCAATTCTCCCGGAGGCGTTCAATCGCGGACCAATTTTGAACACAATATCCTGTACTTTGATTTCACCGACGATGCCCGAATAGGTTATCAGGGTTTTCAAACCGGTTGATGGATTTGAATTCAGTTTCTGTAGCCCGAAAAAGGCCAGAACCCTGTTCTCGCCCGTTAGGGGAACAATGTCTGAGGCTATACTTACCACCACAAGATCCAGCAGGTCATAGGCAATTTCCTGAGGCAAATCGTGCTTCATACAGTATGCCTGTATCAGTTTAAATCCAACACCGCAACCTGAAAGGTCCTTGTAAGGATAATTGCAACCCGGTTGTTTGGGATCCAGGACAGCAACTGCGTCAGGAACCTGATCATCCGGATTGTGATGGTCGCAGATGATAAAGTCTATTCCAAGTTCCTTGGCATAGGCAATCTTTTCAACGGCCTTAATGCCACAATCCAAAACTACAATGAGGGAGATGTCTTTTGAAGCTGCGTATTCTACACCTATCCTGGATATCCCGTAACCTTCCATGTATCGGTCGGGTACGTAATATTCAATTTCGGAAATTCTTTTAGACAGAAAAGTATACATCAGTGCCACAGAGGTCGTTCCATCCACATCATAATCTCCGTAAACCATCACCTTTTCTTTTCTGTCGATGGCCAACTGAATGCGGTCGACTGCCTTATCCATATCCTTCATCAAAAAAGGATCGTGCAGATCGGTCAGCTTTGGACGGAAAAATGTCTTCGCTGCAGCAAAACTCTTTATCCCGCGCTGAACCAATAGATTGGCAATCGCCATATCTACGTTCAAAGCGGCCGAAAGTTGCTTGATATCATTGATATCAGCTTGCTCCTTCAGTTTCCAGAATTTCTGCATTTCGGTGCTGTTTCCTGCCGGTTAAGTAAATAATTTCTCAAATATACCTTTTTGACTCATAGCGACAAAGCCAAATGCAGGGGAAGGGCTAAATCTTTAGGAAGAATTTTGGACCCATAGTTTATTAAGTTTATATCAAGGCACTTATAATTTCCAAAAAATGGAGTTCCAACAATTGCAGTTCTCCTGAATCCGTTTAAAATTGAGCTGTTTCAAGCAAAAAAGAGGATATCTTTTCTTATCTTTGCACGTAATTTTCTCAACAACAACAGGACTATCAATTTAAGATGAGCAATATAGAGCTAAGCGAGCAGGAGCTGATACGAAGAAATTCCTTGCAGAAACTCCGCGATTTGGGTATTAATCCATACCCTGCCAACGAATTCAAGATCAATACCTCTTCCAGGCAAATTCTGGATCATTACAATCCTGAGGAGGGCAATTTCCAGGATGTGATCATAGCCGGCAGGCTGATGAGCCAGAGAATCATGGGGAAGGCTTCTTTTGCAGAACTCCAGGATGAAAGCGGACGGATCCAACTGTACATCAACCGTGATGAAATCTGTCCGGATGAAGACAAAACCCTTTACAATGAGGTTTTCAAAAAATTACTTGATATTGGCGATATCATCGGTGTCACCGGATATGTTTTCATTACCCAGATGGGTGAAACCTCTATCCATGTTAAAACCCTGACACTTCTCAGCAAGGCAATCAGACCCCTGCCGGTTGTCAAGGAAAAAGAGGGTATGTTATTTGATGCCTTTACAGATCCTGAGCAACGTTACCGTCAGCGGTACCTCGACCTGATCGTTAATCCGCATGTGCGGGAGGTCTTTGTCAAGCGTACCCGGATCATCAACAATATGCGGGAGTTCTTCAACGAGAAGGGTTGGCTTGAGGTGGAAACCCCTATTCTGCAACCAATCCCCGGAGGCGCTGCTGCCCGTCCGTTCATTACCCACCACAATGCACTGAACATGCCGCTTTATCTGCGCGTAGCCGATGAATTGTATCTGAAACGACTCATCGTTGGCGGTTTCGAAGGGGTTTATGAATTTGCCAAGGACTTCAGGAACGAAGGGATGGACCGCACCCACAATCCCGAATTTACCGTGATGGAAATCTATGTAGCCTACAAAGACTACAACTGGATGATGGAAATGACAGAAGAGATGATCGAACGCATCGCACTGGCCCTCCACGGAACCACAGAGGTCACAGTCGGTGATAAACAGATCAATTTCAAGCGTCCTTTCAAAAGAATTACCATGACAGACTCCATCAAGGAGTTTACGGGAATCGATATTCTCGGCATGGATGAAAAGTCCCTCCGGAATGCCTGCAGGGAAATAGGCGTCGAAGTGGACGAAACCATGGGCAAAGGCAAAATAATTGATGAAATATTTGGTGAAAAGTGCGAAGGTCACTACATTCAACCCACTTTTATTCTGGACTACCCTGTTGAAATGTCGCCCTTGTGCAAGAAACACCGCGACAATCCGGATCTGACTGAAAGGTTCGAGTTAATGGTCAATGGCAAAGAACTTTGCAATGCCTATTCCGAGTTGAATGACCCCATCGATCAGCTTGGCAGATTCCAGGAACAGTTGAGGTTATCAGAGAAAGGTGACAATGAAGCTATGTTCATTGATCTGGATTTTGTAAGGTCACTGGAGTATGGAATGCCTCCGACCTCAGGTATGGGGATCGGCATCGACCGTCTGACCATGCTGATGACCAATTCGCCATCCATTCAGGATGTCTTGCTCTTCCCGCAAATGAAACCTGAAAAACGGGCTGAGGAAGACTCCGCTGAGATGTTTGAAGCTCTGGGAATACCCACGGAATGGGTGGAAGTATTGCGCAAAATGAACTATAAGAAGGTTGCTCAACTGAAAGAGGTGAAAGCCTCCAAATTGTTCAACGACCTTTGCGGCTTCAACAAGAAAAACCAGCTCGGACTTACCAACCCGGGAATGGATGAGGTGACGAAGTGGTTAAACTAATATTTCACACCAATGACGGAAATCAGTGAGAAAAGCCGTGTTGCAATTATCGGCAGTGGAAGTTGGGCAACTGCGCTCGCAAAATTGTTGATGTACAATGTTCCTGAAATAAATTGGTATATACGAAATCAGGACAACATCGACCTTTTCAAAAATTCAGACACAATCCCAACTACCTGCGTTCCGTTGAGTTTGATGTCTCTAAAATCAATTTCTACAACGATATCAATGAAATAGTCGAAGACTCTGACATCCTGGTTTTCGTCACACCTTCCGCCTTTCTTAGAGACACGCTGCGTCACATGACCGTGGAACTCGGAGACAAGTTCATCGTCTCTGCCATCAAGGGCATTATCCCGGAAGGAAACCTGTTTGTGGGAGAATTCTTCCATGAATTTTACGATCTTCCTCTGGAACAGTTTTGTGTCATCGCCGGTCCGTGTCATGCCGAAGAGGTGGCCAGGGATCTTCTCTCCTACCTGACCATCGCAAGTCCTGACGTCAAAAGAGCCCGTCAGTTTGCCCTTCTGCTCGAAAGCAACTCTCTGCGAACACATATTTCGGATGATATCTGGGGAACAGAATATTCTGCCGTATTGAAAAACATCATGGCCATTGCCGCAGGAATATCGCACAGTCTGCGCTATGGCGACAATTTTCAGGCGGTATTGATGTCTAATGCCATCCAGGAGATCAAACGCTTCGTGGATACCGTTCATCCGATCACCCGCGACATCAAGTCTTCCGCATATCTTGGCGACCTTCTCGTAACCGGATATTCCCATTTTTCAAGAAACAGAACCTTTGGAAGCATGATTGGGAAAGGTTATACCGTACGTTCTGCCATGCTCGAAATGGACATGATTGCAGAAGGGTATTATGCAACCAAATGTATCAAGGAACTCAACGAGACCTACCGCATCAATATGCCTATTACGGATACAGTTTACAATATCATTTACGAAAATATTTCTCCTGCCATCGAGATGAGGCTGCTTACGGAGTACCTGCGGTAATAAATGAGGGAGAGACTTTGCGAGGGGGAGACTGGGGGACGAGGAGAGTGCAACTCCGGGGTTTAGCCGCATAGCGGCGAAATGTTGATAGAAAATGGATGCTCCACGGAAACACCGTCCGCATGCAAATGATCTGCAAAATCAATATCCAGATATCGGACGGAGGTAACAAATAAAGATAGAACGTTCTAAAAGCCAATAGCTAATAGCTAATAGCTAATAGCTTAAATAACAAATAGTAAGACATTAAAACAACAAAAATGAAGAACATCGCATTAAACTTCGAAAACGTATACGGCATCGTACCAAAAGCCAAAATTGACAGTTTCAAACAACAGGCCGAGGCAGCCAACCTGACACTTCGCAAGAAAACAGGCAAAGGCAATGACTTTCTGGGCTGGGTAGATCTGCCCGGTGCAACCCCCGAAGCTGAACTTGCAGACCTCGAAAAAACCATCCAGAAACTGCAGGTCAAACACCTTGAGATCTTCGTGGTAATCGGCATTGGTGGTTCCTACCTCGGATCAAAAGCCGTGATCGATGCCCTGTCTGACTCGTTTGCATCCATCAAGGGATCATTTGAAGCCCCATTGATTGTATTCGCAGGCCAGAATATCAGTGAAGATTATCTTTTCGAACTCCGCGATTTGCTTGATTCCAAAGACTGGGCATGCGCCGTTATCTCAAAATCAGGTACCACAACAGAACCAGCCCTGGCATTCCGCCTCCTGAAACAGGACCTGGAGGAAAAATATGGGATCGATGAAGCAAGGAAAAGAATTGTAGCCATTACAGATGCCGAAAGGGGTGCCCTTAAAATATTGGCAAAGGAAGAAGGATATAAAACTTTTGTGATACCAGATGATGTTGGCGGTCGTTATTCTGTACTTACTCCTGTTGGCTTGCTGGCGATCGGTATGGCAGGATTTGACATTCGTGAACTCATCAGAGGGGCAAAGGATATGGAAAAAGCCTGCGAAGCAAGCGTTCCGTACGAACAGAATCTAGCCTGTCAGTATGCAGCAGCGAGGAATGCCCTTTATCAATCCGGCAAGAAAATTGAAATCCTTGTGAACTACAATCCAAAACTTCACTTTTTTGCCGAATGGTGGAAACAACTCTACGGCGAAAGTGAAGGAAAAGAAGGCAAGGGCATTTATCCAAGCAGTGTGGACTTTTCCAGCGATCT
>Ga0073936_10005926_pt1 | contig 16308 bp, 11 predicted proteins | sample AliMusrvi5mmetaG_FD_87041 | JGI IMG/M metagenome (GOLD analysis project Ga0073936, IMG submission 87041) | Freshwater lake bacterial and archeal communities from Alinen Mustajarvi, Finland, to study Microbial Dark Matter (Phase II) - Alinen... | ecosystem: Environmental > Aquatic > Freshwater >... | reverse complement strand
CAAAACAACTCCGAAGGAGTTGAATGTTTTAGACCTTTCGCCCTTTATTAAAACTAACATGCGACCACTTTCAGGGTCGCTTATTCCCTGCCTTATTCATTTGCTATAATCATTTGAATCCTTCGGATTCACGGACAGGAGCGTTTTACATTTTACATTTTCTTTATTTTACATTTTACATTCCCTTTATTGTGGAATTAATGTTTCATGCAAAGGCGCAATTTTTTGATTTCTATTTTTTAATTTGAGATTTATTTTGGTTTTTCTACCACATAGGTACAATAGAAACATAGGTTTCACATAGAGTTCTTATGAAAAATCGAAGGAAGACCTATGTGAAGTTCTATGTACCTATTGTGTCTATGTGGTAAATTTTTAATAAAAAAAACGGAATAAAAAAGTTGGCACGCAAAGGTGCAGAGTTTTTCCTCTGTTAGCTCTGTATTCTCGGTGTGACCCTGTTTAAACTCTTTGATATTTTAATCATATTGCCTAATTGAAAATTATTAATTTTACGGTTCGATTATTTGCCCTTTTTATTCATTATTATTTTGAGAAAACAAGTCCCACAGCCTATGAAAACAAAGCTTTTTTTATTTACCCTCGTTGCCATAATGGCGTTGATATTGCCTGCAAATGCACAACAAAAATTCCCAAAGGTCGTATGGGAAGGACAAGTGTATTATCAGTATCCCTACAGGTACAACGAATTTTATTCTTACTCTTACAACGAGGCAGGCCGGTTGAAGGATATTATGCCCGTCACTGACAGTCTGCCCGATGGTCAGTTTATTGTTTACCGCGAAAAGACAACCTATAAAAAACCATTCCTGTTTGGGAGATTAAAAGTGATACGCGACACCACGCTGCCTGCCGTTTTCTTCACTGCTAAAAATGGAAAGCGCAACGGTCCCTCCTACTGGCTGGACAACAAATCGCAACTGATAGCAAAAGGTATTTATGAAAATGATGAACGCACCGGACTGTGGCTGTTCTATGAAAAAAATAACCTGGTGATGGAAACACAGCTAAAACACGGCTATGCTGATGGACTTTACTGCACCTTTAACAGCACAGGTCAATTCACGACTGTCGGGCAGTGCAAGGACAATAAAGCCATCGGCACATGGTACGCTTATTATGATGACGGGAGTTTGAAATGCATTGTGAACTTTTGCCCGGACAGTGCTGATTATAAAAAAGTGCCACTCTACAGTGAATATTCAAATTTTTCAGGATGGGAATGGTTTGGCAACACAGGTGGAAACTTTTTTACAAATAACAGCCCTCATGGATGGTGCTATAAATATTTTGAAAATGGTCAGCTTGAGAAAAGGATACTGTACAAATATGGTCACAAGCCGATGCTTGACACTACTTACAATTGGAACGGAAACTACGAGGAGTTGTCAAAGCTTCTGTTTTACCACAGCGACACTTCCTATTCTTACATGGTTACGCACTTCGACTGGGAAGGCAGAAAGAACTGGGAAAATACTTATTTGAATGCGATCAATATAGGTTCGAAAGATTATGACACACTTGGCAATCTCAGTGCAGAATACTTCTATACTGATATGTCAAAGTTTGATCCTGCCAAAAGGGACACTTTTGTAGTAACCGGCGAAAGATATAAAGATGGCAAAACCTGGTATCAGACAAAAGAGATGAGCCCCCCGGGATACACTGTGTATAAAAGCCATGAAAAGAATCGTTTTTATTCAGATTATTCAATCAACTTTGATAAGAAAACAAGGCTGGTCAATGCCAGGGAATATTTTTATAATCCCGATAGCAATTTTGTTTTTACACTTTTCAAATCGAATAAGGAATATAAAAAATATCCCGAGATTGACTCGTCTCTTTTAACTTATAAAGGGGTGCCCTTTACCGGAAAAATGATCTTCAGCAAAAAGTTTAAAAGCTATGTTCCCATTTTGAATATCAAAAAGAAGGGAAAGAATTTACTGGTGGAAATAAATACATGGAGTTCGTCGTACCAGGAAATTGACAGTTATTTTGCTTCTCACGAAGACTATCAGGCTAACCACAGTGTGAACAATTTTAAAAATGGAAAACTTGAAGGGCTAAGGAAAGTTTACAAGAAAAAAAATCAACTGGAATACACCGAAAACTATAGACACGGCAACCTTGAAGGGGAAAAAATTTACTATGGTTTTTGTTATAAAGACACAGCTTATCATCATGGCAAGAATCCCAAAAAGCTGTACATCGAAGAAAAGCTCAATTACAAAAACGGATTAAAAGAAGGCATAGACATCAAATACAATGAATATGGAGGCGGTGTCGCATCTGTTCAGAATTATTCGAATGATCTGCAAACCGGCGCTTTTATAAATTACAATTTAAACGGCACAATGTCGGATTCGATGAATTTTGTCAACGATACGCTCGAAGGCAAGTACTTTGTTTATGATGAACATCAAAGGATGTTGCAGAACATGAATTTTAAAAAGGGAAAACTGGATGGCATCAATTATTATTATGAATATCTGGAAACACTTCCCCACGTAGAGGCTCACTGCAAATCGGGTTTCCTCGTTGACACGAGTTATGAATTTTACAAAAACACAAAACTCATTGCATTAAAAGTGCAGTGCAACATCAGCGACTCGGTTGATTTTATTAATAATTATAGCCATTATGGCTTCGAAGGCGATTATTCTGTTGAAGGTAATGGCAATTACGAAAATTACATAGGCCTCTCGAGGCTGCCTGTGGACAAAGGGATAGTAACCTATTATGATAAAAACGGACAGAGATCAATTGAAAGCCGGACATGGAAATACAGAAGCGACACACTGGGAAGAAAGAATAAAATAAACAAAGACCTTTATGGATCATGGAAGTCGGGCGTTCTTTGCAGGTACTGGGATGCTTCGGGAAATCTGATCAAGCAGATAGATTACTACAACCTGAAATTGCCAAACCTGCTTGATTCAACAAGGAAAGACACTATTGATGCGAGCGGAAAGATCACTGAATGGTATGGCAACGGCAGTGTCAAAACGGATGGCTATGTGACCGACGAACAAAGCGAATACAATTGCATGATTGAAAACTATGTTTCTACACAGGAGATCTATTACAACAACTATTGGTCGTACACCGGCGAACAATTGATTAAAAACGGAAACGGAAACCTGGTGACCTATCATGATAACGGAAAAATAAAGGCAACAACAGCCATTCGTTGTGGGCTGAAAGACGGCTTGTATAAAGAATGGGATCCCAACGGGCATCTTACTAAATTCGGTCATTATAAAAATGGCAAAAAAGACGGGCGCTGGCTCTCCGGCGACCTTGAAGGTATAAACTATGTGAATGAACAATGTTTTTCGAGCCAGGAAGATTTTGAAAATGCAGTGCGCGGAAGCAAACAGAACATTTCGGTAACGGATGAATATTACATCAAGGGAGTGGAGGTTAAAACGAATACGTATGTGGTGAATTAGGGGATGTTGGATGTTGGATGACCGGAGTTTTACATTTTACATTTCCTTGATTTACATTTTACATTTTCTTGATTTTGGAATTAATGGTTCACGCAAAGGCGCAAAGGCACAGAGTTTTTTCTAAGTGAAACTCTGTGCATCCTCTATTTTGAGTGTGACCTTAAGAGATGGAAGGAAAATATCTTTGATTATAACGTGAAAGATATTAATTGACTACACCGATAGTTTGGTATTTCCAAATGGTAGGACGGCTTATTATGATATTAATTTTTGGAAAACTCCGAATGAAAAGTAATTGTAAAACGGAATAAAATGAACTACTTTATAAAAAACATCAAGTATATCTTTTTGGTTTTGGGATTGTTATGCACCCAGTATTTATTTTCAGGCACACTTAATAAAACAACTCCTTGCTCTGAAGGTTCCTATTTTAAGATAACAAACGACAATGCAGTAACTTTTGGTTTGGAACATTCAGATATTGTTTTTTTAGGAGAACTGATAAGTACAAATTTAAAAACTCAATATTCCTTTCGAATTGTGGAAATTTTTAAAGGTTCATTTCAAAATAAAACCATCATTGGTAAAGATGAATCAGGCTGTTACAGGATACCTGCTACTAAAGGTTTATGGATTGTTTACGCGAAATTCAATAATGATTCAACAATTAAAATACCTTTCGACAATCCATCTATAAGCATAACAGAACCGTTTTATTTTAGTCCTCCTCCACCTCCAAGAAATAATATTCCCAAAACTTCAGATAGCCTTTTAGAATCAAGGGTTTATTCTTTAGAGAGACATTTCACTGGAATATCTAATTGGTTTAATGACCTGCAAAAACTTAGAGATTACAAAAGATCAATCAATATAGTTAATAACAAACCTATTAGAGATTACAAATTCATCCTTTTGATGGCATCATTAATTATCAACGTACTCATGTTTTTGATAATTATTTTCAAGATCAGAAAAAAACAATAATGTTTATACTAAGACCTGAATTTATGACAAAGATTGTATTGGCATTTCTTATCTCATTTACTTTAAGCTATTGCTATTGCCAAACATCTGACAGTACAAAAATTAAAAGAGATAGCTCATTAGGTAAAAAAACGATTAAAGAAAAACAAAGTAAAGCCGACTCACTGACTTACACCGACACAACTTTTAATTTTCAGGTAAAAGCCCCCAAATGGTTAAATATTAAACAGACAGGCACCATATATGCCTGGGGTGGAACCTTGCCGGCAGTTGATGGAATTGAAAATGCTATCGTTGTTAAAAGCTTTGACAAAAAAGATTACAAGTCAATGAAGGAGTTTAAAAAATATGTTGTTGAAGGACTTGTATTTGGACAAGCACCACAGTGGAGTAATTCATTTATATTTATGGGGAAGAAAGATATTGGCAAATATAAAAGCAATGGCGTTGCCTACAAGGTATATTTGAAGCAAGGCAACTTAATGTATCACTGCAAGTATGTACTGTTAGAGTCCAGTACTTCTTATATTTGGATAGATTTCACATCTACACAAGAAACCTTTGATAAGAACATTGACAAATTTGAAGAGTTTCTGGATGGGTTTAAGATAACGAAACTATAGAGTGTTTATTTACAGACAAGAATCACTCTTGAAAATTAAATACGATAAAATGAAGACATTTATTCCTATTCTGATTTTGTTTTTGCTGGCTCTTTACGCATGCATTCCGGACAAGGCCAAATCATACTATAATTCAGGGGTGGCATACTACAATCAAGGCCAATATGACTCAGCCATTGCCAATTTCACTGCTGCAATTAATATTTATCCAAAATATGCAGCAGCATATAATTATCGCGGAAGTGCCTATAAAAAACAAAACAAACTCGACTCTGCCCTTGCGGATTTCACCAGCGCCATTAAAATAAATCAATTGTATGAAAATGCCTATTACAATCGTGGGAGCGTTTATTCTTTGAAAGAAATGTATGATTCAGCATTGGCTGACTTCAACATTGCGATTAAAATTGACCCGCTTGATGATTACGCATTTGAATATCGTGGTTATGTTTATGATCAGATGGAGAAATATCAATTGGCATTGATAGATTATGCTTCAGCCATTGAAATAAATCCAAACTATGCAGAGGCTTACAACAATCGTGGATTTGATTATTATGAACTTGGGAAATACAAACTGGCCGTTGAAGAATACACATTCGCTATAAGAATTAAGAACAACTATGAAACCGCCTATTATAACCGTGGTGATGCCTACCTGAAAATGAATAATAATCAATTGGCCATTTCGGATTTCACATTTGCAATAAAGATCAATTCAGAATTTTCAAAGGCCTATTGCGAAAGAGGATATACCTACAACAAGATTGGAGAGAGGGATTTAGCTATTGCTGATTACAACGCTTCTATAAAGATAAACCCATTGAATCCTACTGCTTATTACAATCGTGGTAGTGTGTATGATGACAATAATGAATTTGGTTTAGCCATGGCAGATTATAAAATGGCTATCAGTCTCGATTCAGAGGATGAAAATCCCATAAATAACAGGGGCGTTATTTATTACAAACAAGGCAATTTTGAATTGGCCATCAAGGATTTTCAGTCGGCAATTGAAATCAACCCGCGAATGAAAGCGGCTTATAACAGTTTGGGGAATTCTTATAATAAGTTGGGGGAAAGAGAACTCAGCATTGCAAATTTTAAAATTGCAGCAGATTTGGATGAACCAGATGCCATAACAGCATTGAAAAATGATTTCAACATTGACTACAATCCAAATCATCAAAATGTTTTATATTTGAAGAAAAAAAAGAAGAAAAAACTTAGCTGACAATCCTGCTCTTTCACGATTTAAACAATGATAAACTATTTAGAAATCTCTGCAAATGAATGAAACGTAAAATTCACACGAAGTAAATGACGCGCAGCTAATGACCAATGACAAATGACTATTGACAAATAACATGAAAACACCAAAACATTTTCTCTCAATCGCAATATTGATTGCAACATTCACCACCAATGTTTTCAGCCAGGATTATCTTGACAAAGACAATCGCTACATGAAATTGACCGAAGTCTCAACAGATAAAACATACGGATATAACATTAACAATCCCGTTAAAGTTGGCAGCGAGGAAAAAGCTATTGGCGCTTATCTGAATAGTTTGAAGGCTCCTGATGGCGACAAGATACATATCGGGGATATGAAATTCAACATCAACAATAAATTCGGATTGACCTACTGTGCGCTGATACATGAAAAGAGAAAGGATACCACCTTCATTTATTTCAACACAAACACTTTTGTTCAACCCAAAGCTATTGACGGCTTTACTTTTAAAACAATTGACGACCTTCCCAAGGTGGTAGTTTATCCTGACGACAGCATTGTGAAGGTCAAAACCTGTTCGGACACTGTTTATTCCGTTGACGATTTTTTGATAACAGAATATATTGGTGAGAAACCATTTCCGACCAAAGGCCCTGCATTTACCAAAGGACTTGACAACTTAAAGAAATATTTTAAAGCAAACCCGCTGACAGATAATAATGCCGCACAAAGAGTTTTCAAAGTTTCCATTGCCTTCATCGTAACCTGTGATGGAAAGGCAGGCAACTTTCAAATAATCTCAAAAGGAACAGGAAACCTGGAGACGTATGCCAACCAGGTTTTAGCCATCGTTAACAAAATGCCTCAAAACTGGCAGCCTGCCACATATAAAGGGAAAAAGGTAGATTGTTACCAGGTGTTGTCATTCACTGTAATAAATGGACAACTGGACAAGGTTACTTACATGTAAAATCAAAATTTCAACTTAAAACAACTCAAGAAATCTTCCATTATGAAAAAAACCGACATTGTTGACATCGCTATTAAGATACTGGGACTTTATCTTTTTACTAATGTTATCTACAGTTTTATAAACTCAGTGGAAACAATATTCTTTCTTTTTACCGCGGACAATTCTAATTCCATGCCTGATAATGATAAGACAATTATGATAGTTGCAGGCTTTTTACAATTTACCATAACCTTGTCATTTGCTATCTTCATGGTATTTGGCTCAAAGATCATCACCCACAAGATCTGCTCAAAGGCCGACTACGATGAAAACGCAAAGCTTTTTGCTGAAAAAAGAAACATTTTCGAAATGGCTATTATCATTATTGGAGGAATCCTTTTCATCTTTGCCCTCCCCGAATTTCTTACCCAACTGCTTTTCTATATTGAATCGAACCAACAGGGTAGTTATGATGCAAGGTTTCAGGACAGATTTTTATACGCCTCTATTGCGAAAATAATTATTGGGTTCTTACTTATAAATTTCAACAAAGCGTTGAGTGGAATTCTGGTGAAGGAGAAAAAGGAAAAGCAGGTTTGACTGGATTCTTAAAATTAATTTGGCACATGTTCACTAATTAGCTAACTTTGCACCGAGGATAAAATTTTTTACCGGAATATATTTTATTACAAAAATTACTACCTTGAATTTTTCGAAACTTTAAAACCTGAAGTTAAGAAAAAGTTCAACTGGACTTTACAACTTGTTGCCTCATTAGAGCGTATTCCGGAAAAATATGTTAAACACTTAACTGGAACTACAGGGATTTATGAGATTCGTGTTGAAGTTGGAAGTAACATTTATCGTGTCTTTAGTTTCTTCGATGAAGGAAAATTAATTGTTTTGGTAAATGGCTTTCAAAAGAAATCTCAAAAAACACCTGCAAAAGAAATTGCATTAGCTGAAAATTTAAAGAAACAATACTTCAATGAAAAATAAACACAAAAACCTTACTTCTTTTGAAGATCACCTGGATTTACAATACGGAAAACAAGGTACTGAATCAAGAGAAAAATATGAAGAAGAGTTTGAAGCTTTCAAACTTGGAGTAATGTTACAGGAGCTTAGAAAAGAACAAGGTTTAACACAGGAACAATTGGCAGAAAAATGTGGCACAACCAAAACTTATATTTCAAGAATTGAAAATAATGTCAGCGATATAAGACTATCTACTCTTATGCGGATCATTAGCAAAGGTCTTGGGGGACATTTGAAATTAAGTGTTGATATTTAAAAGCAATTCAACTCTTAATAAATTTTTATTTGTTTAGTAACGGGTTATTAAAAATCAGTACCTCCAGCGAGTATTTCTTTCCAATCTTACATTTCTTGGTTTGTAAACGGGTAATACCAAATCCTGACAATATCATTGCAGGAAACAATATTCGTTGTGTTTTGGTAAAATGTGGTTTTTGCCACGCAAAAAGAGAGTTCAATAAAACAAGTGTTGGATAAGCAACCCCTGCAAGCATGATCATGCCTCCATCCTGTACATAATGCAGATTCTTTCTTTGAATTTCTATTGCTGCAATATCTTTTAAATAAACCCGGGCATTGTTAATCCTGAGAAAAGTAGAATCAAATGAATCTATCGTGCCCCTCTCCCACTGTGCATCATTTTCATTAAGTTTATACCTCAACACATCCCCCTCTTTGATGACATAAGTTTTGTAATGCCTTTTATTCTTCAATATCATCACCTGTCCTTCTGATGCAAGGGAAATGGTGAATAACAAAGCAAACAAAAACAGGATTCTTTTCATAATGATATTGCATGAAATAGCAAGGACAAATTTACATAAAGTAATCGAAACGATGAACTCCTTGAATTATTATCCGGGACAATTGCTATTATTTTTCTGAACCCTCTATACCCCTAACACCAAATATTTAAAGATTTTTCCACCCATAGTTAATCATATTTTAACCCCTCATACTTGTATTATTATTAAATTTGCCCTTTTTCCAAAAAGAATAACACATAATTTATGTCTGATAATAAATTACTTAAACCAGATTACCTGTTTGAGGTAAGTTGGGAAGTATGCAATAAAGTCGGTGGTATCTACACTGTGATATCCACCAAAGCCCTTACTATTCAACAGGAGATGAAAGATAATTTTATCCTGATCGGTCCTGACGTGTGGAAAGAAACAAGTGCAAATCCTGAATTCATTGAGGATAAATTTGCTTATCGTGCATGGCGCGAGGAAGCCGAAAGTGAAGGACTGCGTTTAAAAGTTGGAAACTGGCAGATTGCCGGTAATCCCATAGCCATACTGGTTGATTTCACTCCTTATTTTGCTATAAAAGATAAAGTATTTGCCGAGTTGTGGGAGAATTACAAACTCGATTCTCTATCCGGACAGTGGGATTATGTTGAGCCCGCCATGTTTGGTTATGCCGCAGGCAAAGTGATCGAAAGTTTTTACAAGTTCAATATTTCAGGAAGAGATAAAGTGATCGCCCAGTTTCATGAATGGATGACAGGGGCAGGAATTTTATATTTGAAGGACAGGGTGCCCCAGGTTGGAACAGTGTTCACAACACATGCCACAGCCATTGCACGCAGCATTGCCGGCAACGGGCTTCCTTTATACAGGAATATCGAAAAATACAATGCCGATGCGCTTGCAAAGGATTTCAATATCGTTGCAAAGCAGTCACTGGAAAAAACCTCTGCACAGCTTGCAGATTCATTCACCACCGTCAGCGAGATCACTGCCAAAGAATGTGAATTTTTCCTTGAGAAAAAAGTAAATCTGGTAACGCCAAACGGTTTTGAAGATTCATTTGTTCCGGATGCCGGTGTTTTTGAAGAGAAAAGAACAACCGCTCGGGCAAAATTGTTTGAGGTTGCTGAAGCATTGCTTAACCAGCAATTGTCACGCGACAGCATGCTTGTGGGGATCAGCGGGCGTTATGAATTCAAGAATAAAGGTATTGACCTTTTCATTGATTCTCTTGGAGCGCTCAACAAACGCAATGATTTGAACAAAGATATTATTGCATTCATTCTGGTTCCTGCCGGCAATGATGGTATCAAAAAGCATGTTTACGAACGATTGAATAAACCCGATTTTAATTCGCCTGCTTCCTGTGAATATCTCACGCATCATCTCCACGATCCTGAGTATGATCCAACGCTCAAACGGATAAAAGAAAAAGAATTGAATAATTCCTGGACGGAAAAGGTGAAGATCATCTTCGCGCCTACTTACCTGAACGGTACTGACGGCATCTTCAACATGCAGTATTATGATATACTGATTGGCTTTGACCTGACAGTGTTTCCCTCCTATTATGAACCCTGGGGATATACACCAATGGAAAGTATTGCCTTCCACATCCCGACAATTACGACTTCGCTTGCAGGGTTTGGAAAATGGGTGAATACAAATTACGGAGAACTTAAAGAAGGCGTTTCTGTGATTGAACGAAATGACGATAATGATGCCGAAGTTGCAACAAAGATCAGCGAGATTGTCAACCTGAACCTTCACAGAAATGAAGCTGAAGCGCTGAAGTCGCGCGAAAAAGCATTCGAAATTTCGCGTTCTTTCCTTTGGAAGAATTTTATCAAAAGCTATAATGACGCTTATGATCTCACATTAAAAGAGGTCGCCAAAAGATCTGATCTTTTCAAGAACAAGATCATTCCAGACCAGATGCATATTCAAAAGGCTGTTCAGCACAACAAGCCCGTCTGGAAAAAGATCCTTGTCAAATCGGATTATCCTGAAGAGCTTTCAAACCTTGTAAGACTTACGAGGAATGTGTGGTGGACATGGAATTTCGAAGCACAGGAACTTTTCGAAATGGTGAACCCTGCGCTGTGGGAAAAATGGAACCACAACCCTATCGCCATGCTTGAAGCATTGACTTACGAAGAACTTCTTCAACTTATTTCAAACAAAGACTTCATAAGCAAGATGGCCGAAGTTTATAAGAAATATGCCGATTACATGTTATTGGCATGTGACAAACCAAAAGACCAGATTGCCTATTTCAGTATGGAATTCGGGCTTCATGATTCAATAAAAATATATTCAGGAGGGCTTGGAATTCTTGCCGGCGACTACCTGAAGCAGGCCAGCGACTCAAATGTGAATCTTGTTGGCGTGGGATTGTTATACAGGTACGGTTACTTTACCCAAAACCTTTCGAGCACCGGCGAACAACTGGAATCTTATATCCCTCAGAAATTTTCACAACTCCCTTTACATCCCGTAAGGATAAAGGATACTGTTGACGAAGATGACAATGACAACTGGCTGAAAATACGGATCGCATTGCCCGGACGTGTGCTGCTTGCAAAAGTCTGGCGCGTGGATGTTGGCCGCACTCCATTGTATCTTCTGGATACCGACATTGAAGACAATTCAGCAGAAGACCGGTTTATCACTCATCAGCTTTATGGCGGCAACAATGAAAACCGTTTCAAACAGGAGCTTTTACTTGGTGTTGGTGGTATCAGGTTGCTGGATGCAATGGGCATCAAACCCGACATCTTTCATTGTAATGAAGGACACGCTGCATTCATCAGTGCCGAAAGAATGCGCAAACTTGTGCAGGAAGAATTCTTTTCTTTCCGCGAAGCCAAAGAAATTATCAGGTCATCCACATTGTTCACAACGCATACTCCCGTCCCTGCCGGTCATGATGCTTTCAGCGAGGACCTGCTCAGGGCTTACATTCCCAATTATGCAGACCGTCTCAACATTAGCTGGGATGATTTCATGAACCTCGGGCGTTTCAATGATAACGATACGAATGAAAAATTTTCGATGAGTGTGCTGGCTGCAAAATTTTCGCAGGAAATAAACGGTGTGAGCCGCATTCATGGCCGTGTGTCACGCGAAATGTTCAAAGATCTGTGGCCCGGATTTTTCTCCGAAGAATTGCACATCGGCTATGTGACCAATGGCGTGCATTATGCATCATGGACTGCCAAAAGGTGGCAGCAGCTATATGAATCGCAGTTTGGCGAAGGATTTAAAGATGATCTTTCGAACCCCAAATACTGGAAAAAGATCTTTAACGTCGCCGATGATAAGATTTGGAAAATACGACAAAGTCAAAGGAAAGAACTGATAGATTTCCTCAAGAAAAGATTGATGGAAAACCTTACCGGGCGACAGGAAGCGCCAAAGAACATCATTGAGATCATTGATTCGTTTAATGAAAATGCGCTGACCATTGGCTTTGCGCGGCGTTTTGCAACTTACAAAAGGGCGCACCTGCTGTTTAAAAACCCTGAAAGGCTTGCCAAACTTGTCAACATTCCCAATATGCCCGTGCAGTTCATTTTCGCCGGCAAAGCGCATCCCGCCGATACACAGGGACAGGAGATCATCAGCCAGATCATTGAAATGTCGAAAAGGAAAGAGTTTTTTGGCAAGATCACTTTTATTGAAAACTACGACATGATGATAGCTTCAAAGCTTGTTCAGGGTGTTGACATCTGGCTCAACACACCCACAAGACCACTGGAAGCATCGGGCACTTCCGGGCAAAAAGCAGTAATGAACGGTGTCATCAATTTCAGCGTTCTCGATGGATGGTGGGCCGAAGGTTACCTGCCAAAAGCAGGATGGGCGCTGAAAGAGGAAAACACTTTCGAAAATCCGCACCTGCAGGATGAATTGGATGCCGAAACAATTTACGACATCCTCGAAAACGAGATCATCCCCACTTTTTACAAAAGAGACAAACAGGGCATTCCTTCAAAATGGATATCCTACATCAAAAACACCATTGCCGAGATCGCCCCACGTTTCACCACAAAGAGGATGATTGACGACTACATGAACGAGTTTTATCAGAAACTGTTTGACAGAACAAAAAGTTTGCGCGAAAACGATTATGAAATGACGCGCAAGCTTTCTTCATGGAAAAAAAGAATGTTGCGCAGTTGGGAAAGCATCGAAGTTATTTCGGTAAATGTTCCCGATTCAGCCAAACGCCGTTTTAAAGTAGGTGAGAAATTTATTGCCGAAGTGGTGCTTGATCTGAACGAGATCTCGCCCGAGGATATTGGAATTGATGTAATATTCGGACAGAAAGAAATGGACGAAGTGAACAAGATAGTTTTCAAAAATGAAATGGAGTTGGTGAGCAAGGATAAAAATTCAGTCACCTACCGTTCAGAGATATTTATGACCCGCTCGGGAGTGTTTGATTATGCATTCCGCATGTATCCAAAGAACGCGATGATCCCGCACAGGCAGGATTTTCATTTGGTAAGGTGGATTTAGAAGAAATGTTAGTGGTTTGTTGTTTGTTGTTGAGTTTAAAGTTCAATGTTCCGCTATCCATTGACTTTTGACCAATGACTATTGACTATTGACAAGGTTCCGCAGAATTTTACATTTTACATTTTTTTGAATTGCCTATCTCCTTTAGTAAAGTTCATTTTTTATTATAAACATTTTAAAATTCCGCATTCCAAAACTTCGGAAGGATATTCAGTTATTTCCTGCAACGTAGTTGCAAAATCTTTGTAATAAACGGTTGCAGAAGGAGCAAAAACAGCGTAGCTGTGACATCTTTCATATTTTATTCTCTTTTTGGATTTTATATCGCAGCTACGCTGCTTCATTGCCCTCTCTACTTTCTATTACAAAGATATTGCTCCTACGGAGCATTTTTTTATCATTACTTCCCAACATTTCAAATTTTCTAAAAATTCTCACGGTAACGATCTTCTTTGTTCCTGTGAATCTATAAAAATTCTTCAGCTTGACCGAAGGAGATAAGCAGTTTTTTTTATTTTACATTATACATTTTTTGAATTGGTTCAATGTTTACCCCGTTGGATAGAAAATATCCCACGGGGTGAAAGTTCATGGTTCAATGTTCCGCTATCTATTGACTTTTGACGAATGACTATTGACTATTAAAAAATCAGTGTTCTATTTTTTTTTCTGATAATTTTTTTCAAAAAAATACTTGCATAATTAAAAAATGCTTAATTTAGCACCCTCTTAACAGCCAATTTTTTTTTAAATGAAACAAGAATTGAATAAAAATTTAAACAATTATGTTTTCAGCAAATCTTCTGAAACCTGCATGGCTGTAGAGCGAGCGAGAGAGCGAGAGAGAGTTAGCCTCTTTGCCACACTGCAATATCCCTTCACTACAAAATGGCACAATACCTTTTCTTATTGTAGCAATTTTATTTGTTCACCCTTTTTGATAAATCCCGGAAGAATGAATTTATCAAAACCTACACATATTTCACAAGCTAAAAACTTCATGTCAGAAAACGGCTTTTATTATTTATTTAGCTCAATAAATGATTTTAGTCACATTTCCGACTTTTCGGATAATTCAGACACAATCTTCTGGAATAATAATACTTACAATACAATAAACACAGATAATAACAATGAAAACAGCCTGAAAACAGGCAAAAAACACCAAAGTTTTGAAGCAAAACGCCGGCAGTTTGCTTCAACAAGCCGGCAGTTTGCTATAAAATGCCAGCATTTTACTTCAACAAGCCAGCCTTTTGCTTCATCAGGCCGGCAGTTTGCTTCAAAAATCCGGAGTTTTGGTTCAACATGCCAGCCTTTTGCTCTGACAAGCCGGCTTGTTGCTTCAAACTGCCGGCAGTTTGCAACAAAACGCCAGCGTTTTGCTTTAAACAAATCGTGTTTTTTTTACGATTTTACAAAAAATGAATTTTCAATTTCTCAAACAAATAAATTATTCACAAACTAAAATCAAAAACAATGAAAAAAACTTTTTTCACTTTATTCGCATTATTGCACAAAAAGCTTATTTTGGTCGCAGGACTGACTGGGCTTACAGTTGAAAAATTTCTTGAAAATGTAGAGGCAAAAGCCGATGCTGCTATTGCCTTTCCTGCACTTGCACCCGATTATGATCATGATGCGGCTACTATTAAAACCAAGGTTGGCGCTGTCAGAACTTCAATTGCACTGCATAAAACCAAGGAAGACGAACTGAAAACGCTGACCAAAAAAAATGAAGATGATTTGACTTTTCTTAATGATGTTGTTCTTGGTGATTGGATGCCCAAAACACAAACTGCTATTGCCAACGATCCTACAAAAGCTACACAAATGAGTTATACTTTCCGGGGCGAGCATGATCATGTGGCTCCTGATGTTTCAGTTTGGAACAGTCATGTGAATCTTGATATAGCAATAACAGGAAGTTTATTACACACCATCACTGCAGTTAACAATGTGAGCAAAAGCTGGCATTTGCCTGAAGATGCTGATTGTTTATACCTGTATGAATGTTATGATCCGGCAAATGTGTTTGACCTAAAGAAAATGATTTTCCTTGGAGTGATGAAGAAATCGAAATTTGTAAATCATTTTACTGCTGATGATAAAGGAAAGACTGTGTATTATGTTGCCGTTTATAAACCTAAAAAAGGAGATCTGCAGCCGGAACTAAGTGTAGCCGAATCAAAACCTGTGGTGTAAATAAAATGATGCAAAATTATCCATTAATTAAAAACTGGCGGATTACCCGTCAGTTTTTTTTTTTAGAAACGGTGAGGATAAAAACCACTTTAACCCGCAAGAAAATATTAAATGGGTTTAAAAAAACCGGGCAGGGCTGAGAGGCAAAAAAAAGCGGGAAAAGTCGGAAATTAATATGAAATTATTTTAAGGCGCAATCCACATACCTTTGATTTTTATGAAAAAAAAAAATTATGACAAATAAAAAATCCACTTTCGAAGAATTAGAAAATCAAATAAAAGAACTTGAAGCCAAGTTGGTCATAGCTCTGCAGGAAATTTTTTTGCTGAATGAGGAAAAAGGAAAACGTGCTGCTGAATTAATAATTGCCAATTTGGAGCTTAAGTTTGAGACAGAAGAGAAAGCAAAACGTGCAGCCGAGCTGGTGATTGCCAATAAAGAACTTATTTTTCAAAACGAGGAAAAAGAAAAACGTGCAGCTGAATTAATAACTGCTAATTTGGAGCTTAAGTT
>Ga0073936_10005920_pt1 | contig 16321 bp, 14 predicted proteins | sample AliMusrvi5mmetaG_FD_87041 | JGI IMG/M metagenome (GOLD analysis project Ga0073936, IMG submission 87041) | Freshwater lake bacterial and archeal communities from Alinen Mustajarvi, Finland, to study Microbial Dark Matter (Phase II) - Alinen... | ecosystem: Environmental > Aquatic > Freshwater >... | reverse complement strand
TTTTGAAAATGATTCTCGCAATTGATCATCTTCAAAAACTCTCACTGCAGGCATCCAAGTCGCAGCGACATTATTTTTAATCCACGAATCCAACTCCTTAATAAAAAGAGGATCCCTCGCTGTGAAGTATTGAGCGCCATGATCGGCAGTCCACCCATCACCGTACCGAGTGCTCATACGTCCACTGGGGCCGCGACTCTTTTCAAAGATTTCAACCTTGTATCCAAGTGATTGCAGATGGGTAGCGCAGCTCAGGCCTGCTATTCCGGCGCCTACAATGGCGATACTTTCTTGTCTATTAATTTGCAATTTCATAACCAAGATTAATTTTTCGGAACGTGAGATTTATGCGGGGGGCTACGATAAGCTTAGTTTTTAGCAATCCATGATTCCAATATTTTTGAGTTGGGGGATGCATGATTAGTGCGCTACCATTCTCTAAAAAAAGTGGTGCAGTCATCTTATCAACCTTATGCTTAAAGGCAAACTTACGCACACCACCAAGACTCAGAGAGGCGATGGGAGCTTTGCTATCTAACTCTATTTCATCATCACTATGCCACCCCATACCTTCACTACCGCTGTGATAATAATTGAGTAGACACGAGTTAAATTCAAACTGCGCTAATGATTCTATTTTGCATTTTATCAGTAACAGTTCGGGTGTCCATGCTTGGGGATGCTTTTGCACGCCCGAGTAGGTGTATGAACAACCCATATCTCCTACCCAGGCCACCTCTCTCTTGGTAGTAATTATTTTTCCAAAAAGATAAACCTGATCAGGCTGCCATCTAAGAGAGGCCCTCAGCTTATTAAATAAGTCAGCGCAGCTCGCTTCATCAAAAATGCCGGGGAAATAGTTTACGCGGCCATCTTTGGGCAGAACATTAAGAAGGGAGTCCGTTTGAGTTGTGTCAAATAGCTGAGTTTGCATGATCTTGATATACGGGGAGGGCAACACGAATTTCATAAAAACTCTAGAATAGACGCAATTTCCATTTTGCGAGAGTAGTCACCTATGAGCCATTATCTCTATACCTCTTTCATCACTTTAATGACTGTTTTGCTAATGCTTGGCTTGACATTTAATGTTGGAAGAGCCCGTGGCAAATATCACGTTCATGCTCCCGCCATTACGGGTAATGAGTTTTTTGAGCGTGCTTATCGAATTCAGCTCAATACCATTGAAAACGTCATGATGTTTTTGCCTGCTCTATGGCTATATGCCATATTTATTGGTGACAAAGGTGCTGGCGATTCTGGTGTCATCTGGCTGATTGCTAGAGTTTGGTATGCGATTGCTTATCAAATAAACCCTAGCAAGCGTGCTTTGGGTTTTATGATCTCGCTTTTAGTTGTCGCCGGTCTTTGGGCGGGTGCAGCTTATGGTATTTTTAATCTTTATCTAAAGACTTCGTTTTGAAGGCGCCAGATAAGCGTTGTTGTGGATCGGGCGTTTGCATTATTAATGATGCAGGTGAATGTTGGTGTGGCCAAGTTTGGGACGGTGAAAAAATGGCCCTACCAAGTCTAAGTGCCAATTGCGATACCACCCAAGATTTAGCAACGGATTCCAATAAATTTAAACCAGAGTCTTAGATTCTGATTTAAATTGGGCCGGATATCTTCTTATAAAAATCACCCATACACCCTGCGCAGGGAATGGGCCGCAACACCGTCCTTTAAAGCCTCCCTCACGGGCATTGCCAAAATATTCATACCCCGTTTAAAAGCAACCCGTTCAAAGTGACTGGGAATGGGTTTTTTAATGATGGGATAAACCCAATCTGGAAGATTAAGAAAACCAGCACGACTAATAAGCTTGATGAATGGTTTGGCGGCCAAATTGCTTGGAAAGTGCTCCAGTAAATGAACAATGCTTTGGGCACGTTCACCAAAATGCAATTCTTGACTATAGTGTTGAATGACTTTTTCAGTATCAGCGTAGGTATTGGGCAAGTCTATAGCCCCCATCCTTTCTCCTAGAGCCTTCATTTCTAAAAAATACTGGTCTTTTTCTTTAGCGCCCAGTCTTTCTTTTCGGTAGGATTCAAAAGAGCTCATAAAGCTACGCGTCTCTGTTAAATGCACCCAAGCTAGCAGATGAGGGTCACATGCTGCGTATGGTTTGCCAAATTCATCAAATCCTGTAATTTTCGTATGAATTTGATTGACTCTATTAATGACGTTATTTGCCATTTCAGTTGGGCCATAAGTGGTGGCGGCAATAAAAAAAGCTGTTCTGCCAAGCCTACCTTTGAGATCCTCTCTAAAGCTAGAATGATCCCAAACACCAGCTAACGCTTGAGGATGAAGGGCCTGTAAGATTAATGAACTAATTCCACCAATCATCATGGAAATAAAGTCAGAATGTACCTTCCATGCGATTGACTCTGGTCCAAAAAGACCACGATCGCCCAATGGGATTAAGAATGCCACTGGGGGTCCACCACCACCCACCATTTCTCGGATGGTTTTACGAATTAGCTCATCGAGCATATCTTTAATGAAACATTACATCTCTTAAGCCATCGTCCTCAATAATTTCAGTAATCAGATCAAGTCGAATTCTTGGATTACTTTGTGCGAGTAGATGATTTTTTTGGGCCAAGGAAATGGGCAGCAGTTCAGCAAAGCGATTAGATACCCAACCACAATCATCCGTTTTGTAGGGGCGCTTAAAAGGAGCGTCGCCTAAAAGATCCTCACTTTGGATAACGGAAATAATCTCATCTAAGAGTTCGGATACTTTTTGGTGCTCATGGGGAACTGGGATTAGAGGGTCATTTTTTATCAGAGTAATTTCACCCATCCATAAGCCATCGGCTTCTTGTTTAGTACTTAGCAGACTAAAACGTTGCGTTCCAATCGATTTAGTCATATACAGAGCGGGCTGTATAGGATCAAAATCTTCAATTGAAGCGAGCGTACCAATGGTTGAGAAGATGGGTTCTGATGAATTTTCTGAGTCAGGTTCAGTACTGTTAACAATGCTCACCACCCCAAACTCAGTTTTTTCACGTAAGCAGCGTTTGATCATATCCAAATAGCGGGTCTCAAAAATTTTTAGTGCAATAACCCCGTCGGGAAAAAGAACCGTGCCTAGCGGAAATAGGGGCACCCACTGTGTAGATGAAATAAGTTTTTCCATCGCTTTAATTTAATGGATTTCACGCAATCTTGCTGAGTGGCAGATGAAGATGGGTTTTGTATCACCAGTCAGGCATCAGCAGCATTTTCATTTATAAGCTAAATTCTTATCAATCGAACTGGAGAAAAGAATGATTAAAAAGCTACGGATTAAATTGGCACGCTGGATTTTAGGCAATCATTGCCCATGCTATCAAATGGGATACCACCCCATGGTGGATTTCCAGCAAAGAAGCGCCGATCTACTGGAGAAATCTAAACAGCGGGCTAAATTAAAATAAAAAGGCTTTAACGCTGCTTAACTAAAACCGATGGTGCAGGCAATATTTATATCTAAGGTCTTAAAGAATCACTCTGATCGCTATAATTGATGGAGTTTCTCAGGGCAGTAGAGCTAAAGTTGCATTAATAATTTAATGCAGAGGCCTTTATTTAACTATTAAGTGGGAGTTGGTATCTTGGTGATACTGAAATTTTCTGTAAATGTTTGAGTTACGTGAAACTGCCCTTGAAATACTGCTTATTAAAGGCGTAAAGGCTAAAGTAAGTCGGGTATATCAGTTATACGATGATTATCAGAGTCAAAAGATTTCATTAAATCTCTCCCGAAATTTCAATTGTCACAATATAGACCTTCCAGGACGCCCAAATAGACCTGAGCTGGTTCCTCCTTTAAGCGTTCCTAGAAGAAAAATGAATACAGCCGAGGGAAGAGTTTCTTTGCTGCACTCGCTTGCTCATATTGAATTTAATGCTATCAATCTTGCATTAGATGCGATTTGGCGTTTTGCTGAAATGCCAGAGCAATACTATGGGGATTGGTTAAAGGTTGCCAAAGAAGAGGCCTTTCACTTCAGTCTAGTTGAAGGGCATATTCAATCCTTTGGTTTTTCATATGGTGATTTTCCTGCGCACAATAGCTTGTGGGAGATTGTTGAGAGAACAACTGATGCAGTCATTGCCAGGATGGCTCTTGTCCCTAGAACCATGGAGGCGAGAGGTTTGGATGCAGTTCCCAAGATCCGCGATCGATTTAAGCAAATTAATGACCTCAAAGCGGTGGAAATACTGGAGATTATTCTCAGGGATGAAATAGGGCATGTATTAATCGGTAATCGCTGGTTTAATTTCTTGTGCGCTAAGGATAATTTATCCCCCATCACAACCTACAGGGAATTAGCTAGAAAGTATTGCGCTCCAGTGTTAAAGGGTCCATTTAATATGGAAGCTCGTAAGCAAGCAGGCTTTACTTCTGAGGAATTAAGTCTTCTTGAGGATGGGTTGATCTAGTTTCTAGCGCTACTTCACAGAATGTAGCTTAACTAACAACTCCCAAATCTATTTTTTAACCGAATAAGGCCTAAAACTTTGACTCAAGGGCTTTTTAGTTGCTAGTGAATTGAGTAAGATTCGAAATCATGAACGGCTGAGTCCTTTATTCAGGTTTGCTATCTGATTGCGCTGAGAATTTATTCTGTAAGAGCTATTTTTAATTTAACATCTATTGGGTGACTGACTCAATCTCTCCACGCCCCAGACGCATTGCCCATTTGGATATGGATGCTTTTTTCGCCTCTGTAGAATTATTGCGCTATCCACAACTCAAAGATTTACCAGTAGTGATTGGTGGTAGCGGGCGCTTTAAAACAGAAGATCTTTTTGCATTGATTCTTCAGAGTGAACCCGACTGGGATGACTTTCGCCCCCATAAAATACCGCTACGGTTTTTCCCTAGACTCTCTGACTACACTGGGAGGGGGGTCATTACAACGGCAACCTATGCTGCTCGTCAATTTGGCGTTGGATCTGCGATGGGGTTGATGAAGGCAGCCAAGTTATGCCCTGATGCAATATTGCTCCCAGTAGACTTTGAGCGTTACCGCCACTTTTCAAAGTTGATGAAAGATACCATCGCTGAAATTGCTCCAATCATTGAGGATCGAGGGGTAGACGAGGTATATATCGACTTTACTGATGTGCCTGGAGTGCAGCGCAAAAGTGGGCATACTTTGGCTAGGGTTATTCAAATGACCGTTTTTAGCAATACTGGATTAACTTGTTCTATTGGAGTAGCTCCAAACAAGCTATTAGCAAAAATCGCAAGTGAAATGCATAAACCTAACGGCATTTGTGTCTTAGAGGCATCTGATTTAGAGGGTCGAATCTGGCCACTTGCTTGTCGAAAGATTAATGGAATTGGTCCTAAAGCTGATGCAAAACTGGCTCAACATGGAATTCACACCATTGGAGAGTTGGCAGAACGCGATCGTATTTGGTTAATGCAAGAATTTGGTAAAAGCTATGGGGCATGGTTATATGAAAGCTCGCATGGTCAGAATGATGATCCAGTAGCCTTGCGAGGGGAGCCGGTAAATATGAGCCGCGAAACTACTTTTGAACATAACTTGCACCCAGCAAGAGATCGGAAAACCTTAGGCCCGATTTTGGCGCAACTATGCGAACGTCTGGCTACTGATTTAAGTGCTAAGAGCTATCTTGGAAAAACTATTGGAATTCGTGTCCGATATGGAAATTTTCAATCTATCACCAGAGACGTTACGCTGGATACCCCTACTAACGATCCCCATATTATTCGCCAAGCAGCAAGGCAATGTTTAAAGCGTATTGATCTGGCAAGAAGTTTGAGGTTGCTTGGTGTTAGGGCTGGAAATCTTCAAAAGCTGGAAGAGGCGACAGGGTCTTATTTGAGCGCTATCAATGAGGTTAATCAGGGAGCTCTAGACTTTGGATAATGACGTCTAAATTTAGAGTTGATTAAATACAGGGCAAAGTGGAATCTTCTAACTTCAAATTAAGCCCGATCAACAGCAACGGTCGGCGCTTTTTATGACATCATCAAGAACCAGTGCTTTGACGATACCGGCATTTATCTTCAAAAAGCTTATCAAGCAGTCTGATCAACTACAGTAATAGCGACTTACATCATTGGTTTGTAACTCGATCTGATTTATTTACCTGAAAGACCTGCTTCGGCTGGCTTTTTAGAGCGAGGGTCTATTGGGGTCGAGAGGTTACTTAGTGCAGAGGTGGGTCTCAAAGTCTCAAATCGGCGGTGACCTCAACCGGCTTCGATACCAATAAGCCGATTGCTTGATATCCTGTAGCCAATGAAAACTACTCCCATCGAATTTCCTACGCTCGCCTTTGTAGATATTGAGACCACTGGGTCTCACTATGATCGAGATCGGATTACGGAAGTTGGTATTAAAACTCTACATCAAGATCAAGTTGAAGTTTGGGAAAGTCTATTAAATCCACAAATATTTATCCCGCAAAATATTCAGAGGCTTACGGGCATTTCACCCCAAATGGTCGAGAGCCAGCCTGATTTTTCTGAATTAGCCCATGAGTTATATCGCCAGCTGGAAAATAAGGTGTTTGTTGCCCACAACGCACGGTTTGATTATGGATTTTTAAGGGCCTCTTTTAAGCGCATTGGCATCGATTTCAAACCCAAAGTACTTTGTACCGTCAAATTATCGAGACATTTATTTCCTGAGCAGAAGCGCCACAATCTCGATACCTTAATTCAGGTTCACGATCTAAAGGTCTCTTCTAGACATCGAGCCTTGGGAGATGCAGATCTATTGCTGCAGTTTTGGAAGGTCTGTGAAGCTCGATTTGGGGTAGAAAAACTGCGCATGGCAATGGATCAGGTTACTGCTAATGCAAGCCTACCAACGCATATCGATAAAGACCTAATAAATCAAATACCTGCCAGTCCAGGGGTATATATCTTTTATGCGGAAAATAAAATGCCTTTGTATATTGGTAAGAGTATCGATATGCGTGCTCGGGTTCTGAGTCATTTTCAAAATAACTTGACTGACCGAAAAGAAATTAAGCTCTCCATGCAAATTCGGGATATTGATTGGATTCAAACCAGCGGGGAACTGGGGGCATTTCTGCTGGAATCCAAATTAATCAAAGAACGTTTGCCTAGTATGAATATCAAGCTACGACGCTCGAAAGATTTGTGTGCCTGGCAGCTTCAAGAAAATGAAGAAGGTGTGCTAACTCCTGTATTGGTAACGCATCGCGATCTTTTGCCAGGACTGCAAGAGAATCTATATGGCCTGTTTTATAGCAGACGCGAAGCACAGCAATGTTTAACTGTAATCGCGAAGCGCAATCAATTGTGTGGAGTGGTCTTGGGATTGGAAAAACGGGAGCTGAAAAAACCCTGCTTCGCTTATCAAGTCAAGCAATGCAAAGGCGCCTGCTTAGGTTCAGAGACCATGGCATCCCATAATCAACGATTACAGTTGGCCTTAGATGCATTTAGAGTGAAGAGTTGGCCTTATGCGGGCCCAATTGCCATTGCCGAAGGCGAGCAAATGCACGTGATTGATCGTTGGTGCTATCTGGGTTCAGCCATTAACCAGGATGAACTAGATGAACTTAGTAGCGAGGGAGAGGCTGAATTTGATTTAGATATTTATAAAATTCTCAAGAAAAAACTCAGCAGTTTGACGAGTTCGCAAATAGTGAATCTGACGAGACCACAATGAGCTCATTTTGGAGGTGTATCTGTCGATGCGCTGGTGTCATCAAATTATTTTTTGATGACGTATTGAGCCTAATTAAGTCAAACTTACGCTGAGGAAATTTAAATTGCGTGCTGTACTTGCTCACAAAACAAAACCCCCTTGGTTGGACTTGGTGTCCAACCAAGGGGGTCAGTTCACTTCGGCGGGTTTTTGTTACCTTTGAAGGACTGTTTTGGGTCGAGTTGCATCCTCTGAGTTGAGCTAATACCAAAGCTGTTTCAGCCCAATAACCGCCTTAGCAAGGCACCAGAGTAAATAGACCTTAGGAAGACCATTAAGAACTGCTAGATTTCTAGTCTTACGCCTAATGTTTACTAAAATATATAGATGGCAATCAAACGTTATCGATGGAGATCCCTCATAGGGGCTCTTTTCTTGGCACTTGGTTGCGCTCATTTCCAGGGAGCATTTGCTGCAGAACTAAGTCCATCAATATCGCAGGGTGTTGATACTAACTTTAAGCCTGAGGATCATAGCTCTTTTGAGAATTTAAAATCACCGACTCACTGGTCTCTGTCGATGGAGGTAATTGCCCTAAAGAGATCTAATAATAGCGTTAACCAACCATTGGTTAGTACGCTCCCTGGCACATCTAAATTTGGACAAACAGCCAATATGTCGGCGACTGAGGCTTTTAATAGCAATCAATTTGAACAAGGAAGTGCTGCTGGACCTAAGCTAACATTAAATTACTTGGGCGATTCTGGCTATGGCTTGGAATTATCTTATTTCAATGTTAATAATTTAAATTCAAGCAATACGATTGGCCCCTCCAATCCTGGTAATTGGTAGATTATGAAAGCGCCAGGTTTTTGGCAAACCCAAGATTTTGCTTACCAAGGCATGACATGGGGATCTACAACCAGCCTTTATAGTGCTGAGGCCAATGCAAAATTCAAAGCACCTAACAAGTTTAATTTTTTAGCAGGATTTCGTTGGTTTCAGCTAAAAGACAGTCTTACCGGATCGGTTACTCCTGCCGATCAAAATGATCCCGTATGGAAAGTTGGGGGGTGCGCTCCATCTCCCTCGCAAATATCGCAGACTGTTTACGACACCACTTTGTCCCAAACAACTCAGGCTTGTGCTTTGGGGGCAAGTATTGGTGGCTACCCCCCATTTTGGTCTACTAATACAAAAAATAATCTGCTTGGTTTACAGCTGGGTGCCCAAGGAACAATTGTTGAGCTTGGGCGATTATCACTTGGTGGCTCATTAAAGGCTGGTGTATTTAATAATCAAGCTACACAAAGTAATGCTGTGAGCATTACAAAAATAATGTATTTGACTAGTGCGAGCACTAATCAAGTTGCTTATTCAGGGGAGGGGGTTCTCCAGTTGAAATATTCAATTACGGATGACTTATCAATAAAGATGGGCTACCAGTTACTCTGGTTAGATCGAGTGGCCTTGGCGCCAGGGCAGATACCCTATGTGTACTCAGGAAGTAGCCCTACCAGCGTTACTGCTAGGGGTGTTAATGCTGGATCAAGCATTCTTTTCCAAGGAGGCACTTTTGGGTTGGAGTACTTATTTTGAACTATGCTCCTTGCGATAAATGACTGATTCGGGTCGTTTTATGACTATGCACGCCCATCTCAGGGAGTGAAAGCAAGTAAGGATCTTGGTCGGGCGACATCAATCATTAAGGTGCTGGTGGAAATCGGTAAATCAAGTTTAGTCAACCTAAACTAAAAAGATGGTCTATCACTAGGTCCGAGTTGGGAAAAATGGCAAAGCAAAGATTGCATGCATTATTAAAAATTACACCAGATCTAATGTGGCCGATATACGCTGAGGATGGAGTAGGGCAGATTTTGCCAAATTTTGGTTAACAAACAAGGTTGATATTGACCGATATCTTCACTATTTGGTAAGTTTATTACACGGTAAAAATATAAAAGCTCTCAGGAGTTAATCTGAGAGCCCTATAGATGCTTGGTGTGTCGGGCGAGATTCGAACTCGCGACCAACAGGCTCAAATTAACGCATTAAAACTTTATACAACTTATTGATTTAGGGGTTGCCATATGCCGCAACAAACAAGCTAAATCGATATCTTGGGTCCGCTCTATCTAATTTAGTGATGCATAAATACTCAGTTTGAGTGGATTGAGTGAGGCAATCAAACGCTATCAATATAGTACGATCAAAGGATTGCCGAATTTCTTTGGGTTGGTATGATTAACTCACCTTTTGAGTGCTAGAGCTCAGGGACCAAAATGAATGTGCGGTATATTCCGGAGTATTTTCATACGCTGGCTTTAGAGGGTTTGGCTTGATGGGTTTAATAGATAGATTGAGAGCTCTCCTGCTGATCTCATTGGGATTGCTGCTCTTTTGTGTAAGTCTTAATGATGCGCAAGCATTGCCATTATTTTCACGCCAAACGGGGCAAAATTGCGTCTCTTGTCATGCTGGTGGGCAGTACCCAGAACTTACTCCCTTTGGCCGCTACTTCAAGCTCACTGGATACACTATTGGCGAGAGACAAAATATTCCAGTGTCCGTGCAGTTTGTTGGTGGTGCTGCCACAAGCACCAATGGAAACAACGACACTGGCCAAGTGCATCAAAGCGGAAAGCTAGAGCCTAATTACCTTTTTCTGGATGTCGGCGGAAAGATCGCTGATAACTTTGGCGCCTTTAGTCAATGGTATTACGCATTTGATGAGCAGGTTAGCGGCAAGGGAAGTATTCCTAACCAAAATCAGTTTGCAGCAGATATACAAGACTGGCGTTACGCAGATCACTACGTTGGCGATAGCGTAGATACAGTTAAAGATTTTATTTGGGGCGCATCCCTGAATAACTATGCAGGCGCTACCGATGTATGGAACTCCTCTCCGATGTGGATGTATCCCTACATGGGATCCACTAGAAACTATTCAACTTATGGACTGCCTTATAACTCAAGGCTATCAGCATATTCTGTTCACAACCCAGGATTTGGTGTCTATGGTTATGTGAACCAAAATTTTTATGGTGAAGTTAATCTGTATCAGTCTGGCGGTGCGGGGGCTCTTTCTTGGATGACCTATCCCGCATCCAATAGCAATCCCAATAGTTCACCAGTCTATTTGCAAGGCCTTAATCCCTATTTTCGGTTTGCCTATCAAAGCGATGAACATGCTGGCCATAATTGGATGATTGGGTTCTTAGGTGCCAATATCAATCAATACTCCAGCTGCAATACAGTGGCGGATAGCAGTTCATATAAAGGTGCAGCACCTACATGTAGTGGGCCAGTGAATTCGCCCGCCTTAAGTGCTGGGACGGTGAAGTATCAAGATAGAGCAATTGATGGGCAGTATCAATATTTGGTTGACCCGCATACCGTAACTGCACAAGCCCGCTTCACCAAAGAAAATATCTCTGACCCAACTGGTATTTTGTATAGCAACCCCAATAACAAAACCAATTCTTTCCTGTCCAAGGTGAGCTATGTCTATAACGCAACCTACGGCGCCGCAGTGGCATTTCAGAATATTACTGGTACAGGCACGGACACTACGGAACAAATGCCTTAACAGGCGCTAATTTAAATCCAAATTCCACTGCATGGATCCCATCTATTTGGTATCAACCCTTACAAAATATGCGCATTACTTATCAGTACACCGCATTTACCAAATATAACGGTGGAACAATTAGTTATAACGGCTCTGGAAATAATGCTAGTGCTAATAATGCGAGTTGGCTCTATTTATGGTTGGCAATGTAATGAAAATTTTTGTTAGAGCCACCTCAATTACCGTGCTTCTGTCCGTGGCTATTCTGGCTGGGTGTACCTATTTCAATAACATTCCTCCAGTGACCGCATTAGAGAATCCAACAAGAAGTAGGGCGCTGGGTGATTATGAAGTTGCAGGCAATGTTGTCGCTATACAAGTATGCGCCTCTTGTCATGGAGTCAATGGGCAATCACAATCACCGATGGTTCCCAATCTGGCGGGGCAGCAAAGGGAATACTTAGTAAATCAGTTGCGCGATTACCGTGATCATACTAGGAGCAATAAATACGCTGTGCAATATATGTGGGGCATGGCTGGCCCATTAACCGATAGGCAGATACAAGAATTAGCAGATTATTTTTCTAAGCAAGCGACTGTTAAGTCGATCAGTATGAACGCTGGAGATCCACAATTAGCACGTGGCAAAGAAATTTTTGAGAAAGGAATTCCTGCCCAAGGCGTCATTCAATGCAATTCTTGTCATGGCCCTAATGGGGAGGGTATGGCTACCTTCCCGAAAATTTCTGGGCAGCATACCTATTATCTAATGCAACAGCTCAATGTTTGGAAAGAACCAGCTCAAAAAGAATTCATGGGAGTAGGTGGGAATACTTGGGCGCCTCGAATGATTAAATTTGCTAGACCACATGGCGAACTAATGCAGAACGAAGAGAGAAATCTATCTAATGAGGATGCAAAAGCTGTCGCTGCTTACCTGAGCGTTTTGTAATAGGTTTAAAGAAAAAGCCCCGCAAAAGCGAGGCTTAGTAATGCTGGTGGGTCGGGCGAGATTCGAACTCGCGACCAACGGGCTTAAAGAAGTTTAATTGGCTCAGGCAGCCGTGAAAAAATCAACCTAAATCTGTCGTGAAAGTGGGTTATTCCTAGTAGAATATTTGACATATATTTGAGGAGTTAAGAGCGATGATAAAAGTTCTACTTACAGTAGTACTTTTGACAATAGCCTGCGCTGCTAATGCCCAGTGGTCGGGAACCCAAGATTGCAATACTCTTAGTTGTAACAATGGTTTAACAGCAATCCGAAATGGAAATATTACCAATTACAGCAATGGCGTAACAACGACCCGAAATGGAAACATCACTAATTACAGCAATGGTTTAACGGCAATCCGAAATGGAAATATCACCAATTACAGCAATGGCGTAACAGCAACACGAAATGGAAATATCACCAATTACAGCAATGGCGTAACAGCTACAAGAAACGGGAATACTGCAAATTACAGCAACGGTGTAACTTGTACTCAGGATGGCAACACAACTATTTGTCAGTGGATAAGCTACCCTTCAGTCTGGGCTCCATTTACCGTCTGGGAAGACTAATAAAATCCTATCGCTATCAAGCCTAAAGTCAGCCTTAATTTAGATGCTACATAGGAGATCAGCCTGATATCCATTTGGCGGGTAAACCGACAAACTTTCTGTAAGATGCCGTTGTTCATAGTTCAATAGGTTACTCAGCGTAGGCCATTCCCACCCAATTCAGTTTCACGAGGGCGCTCATTGTTTCAGTCAGCTGCCAGCATATTCCATTTAACTAAAAGAAAAGGGACCACATTTCTGTGGTCCCTTTGTATTACTGGTGGGTCGGGCGAGATTCGAACTCGCGACCAACGGATTAAAAGTTCTTTGTTTAAAGCCCTCTGGGAGCCTCAAAGCCCTGTTTATATAGAACTTAAGCTTTAGGATTCACTCTATTTGACTCTATCTCACTACTGCGTTGAACTTTCGTTGAGCCTTTTAAGGGCACTTGGATAAGCCAGAGGTTATGCTGACGACATTTTATTCTAGATTGGTGAACTATAGACTAGGTGTGATTGATTGAGAAAAAATACACGAGAAAAACCCATTCGATTAACAAGTTTTTTTGCATGAATGAACTGCCGTCAATTGAGGTTCACTACCAAGTTGATAGCAAATTGAAGGCTGAGTTAAGTGCCTTTGGTACGGCAGAAAGACACCTACTAGCTGGGTACACTTAGGGCGGAGTATTGGTTTAAGCGCTTATAAAGTTACCTCTAGTTATAGCTTAAGTTGGGAATGGGTGCGCTGCACGATCATTTGAGTTTGGCGCCACTACGAGCCGGGCAAGCTATCCTGAGGTGTGGATTTTAAATATGACTTAGGGATTCATGCTTTTATTTGATGACGGCTAACCTCGAGCGAGCACCATCAGGATTTCTACAGCTTTATCGACGCCTTTAATTCTGTACAAAGTGATATGTTATTGGGTATCAGGAGGGTATTATGAGGCAGTGGGCTCATTCGAATGAACAGCACTTAGGGGGTTAACTATTTCCCCGTCGGATTCAATTATTTTTTAATCGACCGACTTGGCAGTTTGCAAAAATTTCCCGTAGCCGTACTTACTCTATTGGTTTGTAATTAGAAAACTGTAAAACTTATAAAATTCGTTTCCCAAAAGTTTCCTTGATTTATCGCTGCTGGGTTTTTGCGTTGGAACACTTTGACGGGTATATACTCAAAAATCAAAAAATTCCGGAAGCCAACAGGCTAGTCACCGTGTCCATAAATTTGAAGTGCTCCCAGATGCTTTCCGTATGCCACAAAGCACCTCTACCCATGTTTTTTCCTAGGGAAAAATCCTTATGACGAATCAAGAAACCCCTAAACACGACGAGAAGTCAGATTTATATCAAAAAGGCATGGAAGAGCTACATCGGCAACTTGGATCTACTGCGGATGCGTACATCAAGCAACTTAAGTCTATTTCAGAGGAGTTTGCATGGGTAAACGTAACCTTTCCTTTTGCGGAACTATATTCCAGAAATATCCTAGACTTAAAAACTAGGGAGTTATGTACTATTGCAGCCCTCACAGTCCAAGGATTCTCTTTGCCTCAATTAAAACTTCATATTAGAGCGGCACTTCGGTGCGGGGCATCACGCCCTGAAGTTGCTGAAGTAATAACGCAAATGACGGCGTACGGTGGATTTCCAGCCGCTACTAATGCGCTGTTGATTATGAAAGAGGCGTTTGATGAGGAGTTTAAAGAGGGCGGGAATCTAGAACAAAAAACCTAAGCGCTAAGTTTGTGGGCTTTATGATTCTGAGTCAGTTTAAGTTGCAGGGAATTTTTTTTACAAGATGTTTGTCCATTCATCACGACGCAATTAAAAAGATTTCCGTAAAGTAGTCAACTCTAAATCGAAGTCATCTAATCTTACGAACCCCATTCTCGGGTATTCTAAATTTAAAATAATCGTAATGGTACCTGTCATAAGTAATATGAAAACAATCGTCAAAAACCAATCTCTTTTTTTCTCAACACCCAGCTTATAACCTGCGACAAGAGACCCAATAAGACAGAGGCCTATAAGTGCTTGCCAAATGATGGGGGGTGGATGAAATTTCATCGCCAGACGTTGATTGTCGGATGCATCAAACATATCGGATATCTCAGGCAAAACTTGAGCTGCTACTAGTTTTTCTAGATATGATGTTTCTTTTACTGCTATTGCCGACGCTTTCCATAATCGATTGCCAATTTCATGGTGGACCTGATATTTTTTCTCTACATCGCCTTTATCCATTCCCCCTTGATAAACATCAATACGACTATCAAGATATTGCTTAAATAACCCCCTTACAACAGGTTGACTTTTTGGGGTAAGCAGATCAATCGATTGATAGGCGGTACCGATAGTACTCACCTCCTTGGCTATTAACTCTCGACGTTTGTCAAAACGATCAAAGGCGCCAGAAAAGGTAATGGCTAATAACAGTGCCAATAGACCAAAAATAGCAGCCATAAAAGTATCGCTTGCATTTGCCTTCTCTAATTGATACTTAAGTGTCAGACGCTTTCCTGTTCTGAAGCCCACTTCAGTCATTAAAAGCATGGCGCCTAATAAAAGCCATGGCAATAAATTAGATTCGAATAAATAGAGCCTTATTTGGCTGCCTAGTAACATATGATTTATAGATGGGTTAGGTGACGATATTAAAAATATTAATCTCATATATTACATGCCAAATTCTTTAGCCTAATAACTTGCTCATTAGACTGTGGGCATAAGATTAAAGTCGATTGTTTTTCCCACTTCACCACTAGTGGCCAATTCTGACTACAAGAGTCGTTCATATTTAGGGAAAAACCACGCAAACAATCAGGTAACGATATTTAGCTAATTCCCTCGACTCTTCAGCGACTTTACACGTCAAGGCATGCTAAATATTTTGTATTAGCGGTCTCATAGAAAAAGACAGATACAAAAAATGCACTTCACACACGTGGGTCAAGTAGTTCATAAGGATTTTGAAAGTTTTAGGCAGGTTTATGAGCGGGCGAATTATGAGCCTTACCAGGCAGATTGTTGTCTTTTTTGGGGAATTAAAGTAAGGGTGCTACTCATACATCACGCATAAGGAGCTCTATCTACAAGCTGCACCTAAAGCATTAAGGGGTGATGATGGCGATGAGTATGTGCCTGCTCTCTTACTGCATAAAACTTTAGCCTCTTGTCCCGCTTAATTTCGGAGAAGTTAAAGTGCGGACATCCTACCTTTTCCTTTGCAATAACTATTGGATGCCTCCCAGTATTTTTTATTTCAAATATCCGGTTGTGGCCCGTATTTTGGATTAGACTCTAATACGCACAATAAATTGAAATCCCATCTCGCATTTGACCTAACTGCCAAGTTTTTCGAGGGGTATTATGAGGTCTCTTTTGATTCAAATTAGCAAGGTGAGGCACTTTTTACGCTTGATCCAATGTCTAGGAATTGATTAAGCAAGTCATCGGGCAACTCCTTAAAGATGCATCTTTGAGTTTTTTCTAAAACTTGATTTCACATTAACCTTCGATGAACCATGACAGCTAAT
>Ga0073936_10005919_pt1 | contig 16322 bp, 5 predicted proteins | sample AliMusrvi5mmetaG_FD_87041 | JGI IMG/M metagenome (GOLD analysis project Ga0073936, IMG submission 87041) | Freshwater lake bacterial and archeal communities from Alinen Mustajarvi, Finland, to study Microbial Dark Matter (Phase II) - Alinen... | ecosystem: Environmental > Aquatic > Freshwater >... | reverse complement strand
TCTGCCACGGGTCCATGGTTCGGCCTTGTTCTCCCGCGGGGAAACCCAGGCGCTGGCCATCACCACCCTGGCCCCGGCCGATGAAAAACAACACTTCGACAACTACGCCGGCGGCGAAGACAGCAAACGTTTCATCCTGCACTACAACTTCCCGCCCTTCTCGGTCGGCGAAACCGGCCGCATGGGCGGCATCAACCGCCGCGAAATCGGCCACGGCTCGCTGGCCGAACGCTCGATCGAACCGGTCCTGCCGGCCGAAGCGGATTTCCCCTACGCCATCCGTGTTTCCTCGGAAGTCACCGAGTCCAACGGCTCAACCTCGATGGCCTCGGTCTGCGCCGGCACCATGGCGTTGTTAGACGCCGGGGTGCCGCTGATCCGCCCGGTTGCGGGCATCTCGGTGGGCCTGGTCACGGTGAACCATGACGATGGATCGCTGAAGGAATACAAGATGTTGTTAGATATCATCGGTTCGGAGGATTTCTATGGTGACATGGACTTCAAGCTCTGCGGCACCAGCGAAGGGGTCACCGGCTATCAGTTGGACCTCAAGCTGCCCGGGCTGCCGATTCTGATGCTCGAGGAAGCCATCCACATTGCCAAGGCCGGTCGCACCAAGGTGTTGGCGAAAATGGCCGAGTCGATCTCCGAGCCGAACGAACTGAGTCCGCATGCCCCGCGCATCGTGACGGTGAAGATCCCCGCCGACCGCATCGGCGAACTCATCGGCCCGGGCGGCAAGAACATCAAGGGCATCCAGGCCGAATCCGGCGCCGAGATCAACATCGAGGACGACGGCACCGTGCATATCTATGCCTCCAAACAGGAAGGCCTGGAGCGCGCCAAGTCGATGATCGAACGCATGTTCCAGGAAATCGAAGTGGGCAAGACCTACACCGGCAAAGTGGTATCCATCACCGCGTTCGGCGCGTTCATGGAAGTGCTGCCCGGCAAGGATGGCCTGATCCACGTCTCGGAACTCGCCGAAGGCCGCACCGAAAATGTCGAGGACGCCGTCAAGAAAGGCCAAATCATCACCGCCAAATGCCTCGGCGTGGATGAAAAAGGCCGCGTCAAGATGAGCCGCCGCGCATGGCTCCGCGAACAAAAAGCCGTCGAAGCCGAAACCGCCGGTGTCACCGAATAGGCAAGGCTGTTAGCAACACTCAAAGCCGGCGCCCCCGCCATGGGACGCCGGCTTTTTTTGTGTGGCGGCGGTTTCCAACCGCCATGCCGGAACCAAGACTCAGATCGCACAAGAATCATCGGGCCCTGAAAGGGCGGCCCAAACGGGGGACGCCTTTGGTCCGCCTCTTCAGGGCTCGAAACACCACCCCGAGCCTCCAGGCTCGCCTGCCGCAATTTTCGCGACGGCTTACAAGCAAGCATTCGGCATGGCAAGCGCTTTTCGTATAGTTGGAGTCTCCAATTGTCGCGGTTTATAGTGAAAACTTTTGTTTCCACAGGACGCGGTGGTTATGGCAGGCTCGCCGTGCGATGAACTCCGAACCAACAGAACCGCAGATTGCAGGCAGGGCCGCAGCAGACCGCGTCGAGCACGACGGCATTCTGCGGGTTTCGACGGATCCGGCGCACGCCAGCGTGGATGTGGTATTTGATCCGCGGGTGCTGAGCGAGAACGACGTGCGGACCTTCCTCAAGGAGCATATCGCGCAGGTGGAATCGGCGCTGCGCAAGCGCACGTTCCGGTTGGAAGGGTACGCCTGCGAGGCCTGTGCGCTGAAACTGGAAAAGAAGGTCGCCCGCATCCCCGGGGTGCGGCGGGCTACCGCCACCTATCTGGGCCGGGTTCTATCAGTCACGTTTGATTCCGATATCGAACCGGAAGACCGCATCGCCGAGGATCTGAAACAAACGGGTGCCGACATCCAGCCGTTGATCCCACATGGTGCGGAGCGGAAATCACTCGTCAAAAAAGTTTTGGCCGGGGATCTCAATGAGGAGATCTCGTGCGGGCTGGGCCTGGTGTTTCTGATCGCCTCATGGATTGTCGAGCGGATTCCGGCGATTCCGCCGCTCACCCACCACTTGCTATATCTCGGGGCCTATCTGTTTGCCGGCCAGCAAGGTGTGCGTTCGGCCGTCGCATCGCTGCGCGAGCGGGTGCTCGATGTGGACGTGCTGATGGTGTTGGCGGCGCTTGGGGCCGCGGCCATTGGCGCTCCCTTCGAGGGTGCCCTATTGCTTTTCCTATTCAGTTTTTCCAATGTCCTGCAGCGCCACGCCATGGAACGCACCCAGCACGCCATCGAATCCCTGCTCACCCTGCGCCCGAGCGAAGCATTGGTGAAACGCGGCGGCGGCACCGAAAAAGTCCCCGTCGAAAATTTGCGGATCGGTGACATCGTCATTGTCAGGCCCGGCGAACAAATCCCGGTGGACGGCGTGCTTGCCGAAGGCAGCACCCACGTCGATGAGGCATCGCTAACAGGTGAGTCGATGCCGGTCGCCAAAACCACCGGCAGTCCGTTGTTCGCTGGCACGCTCAATCAAAGCGGCGGGATCGAGCTGCGGGTGACAAAACGCGCCGAGGATTCCACGCTGGCCCGGATGGTCAAGCTGGTGGCTGAGGCCCAGGCGGAGAAATCCAAGGCCCAGCGATTTCTCGAACAGGCGGAACAATACTATGCCATGGGTGTGATCGGTTTCACGATCCTCGTGTTTCTCGTGCCCTGGCTGTTCCAGGGGGCCACTTTCACCCACGCGTTCTATCGGGCCATGACCATCATGGTGGTTGCCTCGCCCTGCGCCCTGATCATCAGCACGCCAGCCACCGTGCTTTCCGCCATCGGCGGCGCCGCCCGCCGCGGCATCCTCATCAAGGGCGGCTCCCACCTCGAACGCACCGCCAATATCAATATCGTCGCCATCGACAAAACCGGTACGCTCACCGTGGGGAAACCTTCTCTAACGGACGTGATCACCCCGGCGGGAATTCATCCGGTTGCCAGCGGGCTGCCTGACGAAATCCTGCCGTTGTTAGGCATTGCTGCGGCCCTCGAAGCCAAGTCGGAACACCCGTTGGCCCATGCCATCGTGCGCAGTGCCAAAGCCCTCGGAATGGACCCACTGGCGGCCATCGACTTTCAATCCACAGCCGGCAAGGGTGCGGAAGCCACCGTCAATGGTACCCGCTATTTGGTAGGCAGCGAACGCCTGTTGCGCGAACTCAACGCCGCCAGCCTTGGTCCGTTAGATTCGCTTTCCAAACAACTCCAGGCCGATGGCAAGACCTGTGTCTGGTTGGGATCCCGCACCGGCGACGAGGTCACCGCTCTGGCCGTGCTCGCCATGGCTGACACCATCCGCCCCGCCGCCCGCGAATTGGTCCGTGACCTGCAAGCATTGGGTGTTAGAAAGGTTGTCATGCTCACCGGCGACCACCGCCTGGTTGCCGACGCGATCGCGCGCCAGGCGGGAGTCACCGAAGTGTATGCCGAGTTGTTGCCCGAGGACAAACTGAACGTGATCCGGCGTTTGAAAAGCGAGGGTACCGTGATGATGGTAGGTGATGGCGTGAACGACGCGCCGGCCCTTGCGATGTCGGATGTGGGTGTGGCCATGGGCGCGGCGGGTGCCGACGTCGCCATGGAAACCGCGGACATTGTGCTGATGGGTGACCGCTTGGAAAACATCCCGTTGTTGTTAGGCCACGCCCGTCACGCCAAACATGTGCTGTTTCAGAATCTCATTTTCGCCACCGGCGTCATCGTGGTGCTCGTCGGGGCAGCCCTCGGATTCTCGCTGGCCCTGCCGCTCGGCGTCGTCGGTCATGAAGGCAGCACCGTGATCGTCTGCCTTAACGGCTTGCGCCTGCTGATGATCCGCAGGTCACTGGTCTAACCGTAGCTGGAGCATCCTGCTCGGTTTGCCAGCGTGGCTGGCGCATCCTGCGCCAGGCCGTCTCCAAGGGGCATCTTGCCCCGTCTCTTTCTCCATCAATCCGACTCCTCACGGCAGCGCCGCAAACACCCCTTTGGCGGCTTTCAGTGAGATCTTCTGATTTTTGGCATAGGCCACCGCTCCCGCCACGCGGATCTCCTCAAAGGACCTGTGTTTCGCCCAAACAGGCAAGGCATCCCGCACCCTACCGCCCGACCTCGATCCTGACACTTGCCGAGTGGGCATTGAACTCCGGGGCATACATGCAGCGGATCTCGGCGATGCCAGTCTGATAGGTCCCGCCATGCTGGACGCGCACGCTGGATTCAAAGACATGGGTGCCGGCCGGCAAGAGATCAATGAAGAAGTGGCTGGCGGTGTCGCGCGTCACTTCATAATAAGGAAAACCATCCTGCCAATGATAACCGCTGAGCGCGTTGACCGGTTCGGTGCCGCTGCCGCGCTGGTCCTTGAGGTGCACGAACTCCATCGCCCGGTCGTTGCGCAGCACCAACCGCGTCACCAACTCGTCGCCGATTTTCACCGGACCGGTGACCGGTTCAAACACCGCACCCTGCGGCGTGTGTTTCCTGACATACAACGCCTTCTCCAGTTTCAGCGAGGTGGTGTTGTAATCTGTTAGCCTGGCAATATCCTCGAGGTATTGCCAATGCACGCTGGCCCAGGCGACACCGGGGTCGGATTTGGTCAGTTTGATATTGCCCATTGCCGGATCGATAGCCGGGCCGGCGATGCGGGATTCATAAATCCCGGTGCCGGGCACGACACCTTCCGGTTTCAACGGGTTGCCGCCTATGGATACCTGGAGCGTGGCATCGTTTCCTAACAAATCACCGCCGCCCATGAGCAGGGCGTGAATTGCATCGGCGGTGGCCTTGGTGGTGCGCCAGTCACGGACCTGTTTCTGTTTGATGAGCCAAACCCGGCAGGCCTCGACCGCCTGGTCGTCGTGATCGATTTCGAGAAACGCTTCGATCATCATCGCCTGGGTCTCGATGGGCGCCTGCCACCACCACCAATTTTCGGAGCCGCCATCATGCCATGACATGCCGGTTTCCTCGTTGGTCACTGCGTTCTCCTTGAGCGAGCGGGTGATGAGTTTGGCGGTGGCCACATCGCCGAGTCTCGCGAGCGCCAGTGCCACATGGGCGCGCGGCATGCGGGAATCGAGACTCGGCCAATAGCGTTTCGCCTGCGAGGTGAAATAGTCGAACGCCACCTTGTCGGCGGGACTCAACTGAAGATCCTTGAGGAAATAGCTGCGGGTGTAGAGGTAGTGGGCGATCCATGGATCGAGGTGGTTGGCCGTGAGGAATGCGGGATCCCTGGCTGCGGCCAATTTGATGGCATCCAGCCGTTCCGTTAGGATGGCGTCGAGTTTCGACATGGTTTTCAATGCGGGTGTGATGTCGGTCTCCACCCCGAAGGCGCGGAGCCGGGCAAATCCGGTGGCGATGTAGAGCGAGATATATTCATTGCCGCGGCCGCCGGGAAACCATGGCCACAAGCCGTCATCACCTTGCATCTCGCCGAGTTTCTTCAACGTGAGATCGAGTTCGTTATCGAGACGGTTGTCATCGAACAACAAGCCGAGATTGCGGCGGGCCTGCGAGGACTCCGCGGCTTCGGCGAGCCACGGGGTTTCTTCTAACACAATTCCCTTGAGATCGGCGTTCTTCGTCAGCGGGCTGTCGAACGCCGGGGTGTTTTTCCACAACTCGAAGATCCGGCGGATTTTTGGATTGGTATTGGCGATGTGGCGGGCCAGCGCGTTGGCATAATAGCGGTTAAACGTCTGCTCGGCGCATTCGTGCGGGAACTCCATCAGATAGGGCAAGGCCATCACCGCATACCACGCCGGTTGTGACACCACCTGCACGTCCAGCATGCGGTTTTCCAACGTGGGCGATTTCTTGCTGTCAAGAAGTTTTTGGAAGGTGAAATCCTTGCTGCCGACATCGCGGACCGGCAGCGCCAGCGATTCGGTTAGCATCACACGCCGCGGGATCACCGGCAGCCAGCCTTCCTCGCCATCCGGCAGCGTGCCGCTAGTGGTAAGCGCCTTGTAGGTGAGCAGACCGGCACCCTCGGGAACCGTGAGCCGCCAACTCAGCACACGCGATTCCTTGGCCGGGATGCTCCATGGTTGATCCGGCGCGGTGATGCCAAGCGCCGCAGTCGAGTCCTTCTGCGTCGCCGCATCACAGCATGTCAGACGCGCGGTGCCAGTCTGATCCTTGTCGCTTTGGTTGATGATTTTAACTGTGAAATCCAGCACGTCCCCTTCGCGCAGGAAGCGCGGCGGATTCGGTTGCACCATCAGGTTCTTGGCAGTGACCGTCGCGCCTTCCAGCAGGCCCGAGCGCATGTTCTTATCGTGGGCGAAACCGAGGAACTTCCATTGGGTGAGTGCCTCGGGCATCGTGAAACTGATGTGGACCTCGCCTTTTTCGTTGCTCGTCAGATGCGGATAGAAGAACGCGGTTTCCCGGAGGTTCCGGCGGGCGGTGACCTGGTTGACGGCGGGAACGGGGGTGTCTGAAAAGAATCCGCTGGAAACCGGTGAGGCCGGCGTGCAGGGGAAGCTCCCTCCTTGGGGTTCGGGTGGGGCGTAATCGTAGTTGGAACTCAAATGCCCGGAGATGACCATGCCTGAGTCACCAGACCACCGATTGTAGTCATTGGGCAGCATATTGAATATCCGATAGGGATGCCGCAGCTCCCATGGCCAGGAATCGGAATCAGGAAATTTCCAATAACTGCATTTCGAAAATGATAAATAGCTCATGCCCTGGGTGGGGTAATAAGGGTAAGCGATAGACGACTCTCCCCGAAAATTGAATGTTGGAAAGAAATGCTCCTGCACGGAATCCAGTGACGCGTCGTAGAGGGTGGCCACCATTTCCGCGGCGGCGGCTTGCCCATCCGGGCCGGTGACCACGGCGGTCCAGGTGTCACGGGCGCCGGGTTCGAGCTTCGAGGTGAGGTGTTCCCAGCGCACCTTCAATATTTTGCTGGTCCATGGGACTTTAATGTTTTCCGCGAAGGTCCTGAGCCGGTTCATGGTGGTCTGGGTGACGTACACCGTGAAACCGCCACGCATCGATTCGTCCGGGGTATAACTGAATACTTGCTGGGTGCGGTCCACGGCGGACCACTCGCGTTTGAGCAGCACGCCGTCCTTATACCACTCGATGCAGGCGCGGGCATCGGGAACATCGCTGCCCCACAGCAAGGTGAACGCCTGGCCCGGCGAAACTTCCCAACATGGTGATATTGTTAGAAAGGGGTTTTTCAGGGGAAACCTGTCGGCTGCGGGGTTGATGACCGTGAAGTCGTTGAGGGCCCGCACTTCGCGACCGCCCGCGTCCTTGGTGGAAAATACCGCTTGATAAGTGCCGACCGGCAAGGCCACCGGGACTTCGGCGATTCCCGAGTCGCCGGTTTTCGCCGGGACTTCCATGACGAGATCCCCCGGTGGCTGGTAGGGGGCATTTCCCACAGGCCCCGTCCTGAAAACGGGGTGGAGGAATCTCCGGCCGGCTTGCGGATCCTTGACCTGATAGACCGCGAGCGTCCCTGCGGCCGCAATGGGACGATCCTCCATAGCATCAGGCAAGCAGGTATGGATTTTGATGATGACGGGCTTGGATTCTTCCTGCCATTCGTTTGTTTCAAGATAGGCATCCATGGAAGTGCCGCCAATGGGCACATTGTAGGACACGGCGCAGGTTTCGCCGGAGGTATCGGTGACCTCGGCCCCGACGTCGAAATAATCATCCGCTCCGATCTCGGATTCAATGGAGCGGGATACCCGTGCGGTGAAGGGAATGGCAAACGAACCATCAGCGGCAGTGGCCAGGGTGCCGCTACCCAAATTCCTGGAATCCGCCAAACACGTCACATGCCATTTGACATGTGCCCCGTCCACCGCAGCTCCGGCAAAGGTTTCCGCCTTCCCCCGGATGACGACCCGGTCCCCGAGCGCGACAGGCGCATCCGGTGGCATGAGGGTGACATGAAACTTCGGACGTTTGTATTCCTCGATCAGAATTTTCGTGTCGCCAAGCCCCTCGATGGCCAGTGAGCAAGTTCCGAGCACGCCGCCGCCGGGTGCGGTGAAGGTTCCCGAGAGTGATCCGTAGTCGTTGGTGACGGCATCCAGTTTCCCGGATTCCCTGCCGTTGGGATCGCGGAAAACCACGGTGGCGGCGCGGCCGGCGAGAGTCCGATAGATGGCTTGCGGTTTGTTGGATTCACACAGGATTCCCTTGAAATGGATGGTTTGGCCGGGCCGATAGACCGCGCGGTCGGTGACGATGCTGGCGGATTCCTTGGTTTCTTTTGAATCCGACGCCTTGGACTCTTCCTGTTTGGCGGGTAATCTGTTAGCCAGGCATATCGCCGCGTGGTGGTCGCCGTGAGTCGCCGCGATGATGAACTCCCGCTCCTTTCCCCGGTTGGAAATGCTGAAGCAGCCATCCACATCCGTGGTGGTCTTCTGGAGGATCATGGCCGGCGTGGTTTCGCCTTTCTGCCAGGCGCTCACATCGATTCCGGCCGCCGGTGCACCGGTCATGGCATCGGTGACAAAGCCGGCGATTGTGGGAGCCTCCTGGTTTTTGACCACCAGAGTTAGATGGGTGACGTAAACCCGTGCGGTGTCCAACTCGTTGTCGGCGGTGGCGAAGTCCAGTCGGCCGCTGGCGACAATGAGATAGTAGCCGGGCGGCAGGTCCGCAGGATGTGGCAGGGTGGTGACGTGGTGTTTGAAGTTCTTGTCATCAGGCAGAGCCGCGTCCCAGGAGAGAGCAGGCTTTGTGTTCAGCAGTTCGAGGGATTTGGGTTTCTCGTAGTCTTTCATTGCGGCTTGGTCAGGCGTCCAATCCTGGCGGTAGGCGCGGAACCAAACATGGGAGACATTGGCATGGTGGATCGTGATCGATTCGCGGGCCGGGGTCCAATTGGATTCGGTAGCGAACTCGAGGGTCTTTTTCTCGATGTCGTTGACCATGTCGCGGCATAGCTTGCCGAACGGATGCTCCGCAAAGGTCTCGGCGCCGGGCAGGGCAAACTCCCGGGCGTCTTGCGGGTTTTTCATTTTGAGTAGAATCCTGACAATGTCCTGGCGGGCATCGGCGCTAACAGGGTGTTTGGCGTTGGCTGCGATGAAGCCGCGGATAGCCGACTCGAAGCGTTTGGCGCGTCGCGGGCCCTCGGCGACCAGATAGGCCCAGCGGAACCGTTCAAGATTGCAGTGGAGGAACGCGCCCGGGTCGGGATCGTTCTGGTGGAAGGCGAGAAGGTCTTGCAACAGGCGGAGCGCACGCAGTGTGGGCGAGTCCTTGTCCTCAGCGGTTGGCTGCCACCGCAGGAATTCCTCCACCGGGCCGAACACCGGTGACGACGCCTCGATTTCATACGCGTTCCCCTCCGGGATCTGATAGTCGGAGAGCCTCAGCAAGCTGAACTGCAGGGCTTCGTGGGCGATGAAATCATAGAGCGTCGGGCGGAACTCATCACCGAGATAGGGCTTTTCAAGGAATGGCGCGAAGTCGGCGATCGGGATTTTCCGGGTGATGGCCGTGCCGGCCAACGCCTCACGAAAACATTGGTCGATCTGTTGGACGATGCGCGTCAGATCCCAGGTCTCAAAGTCATCGCCTGGAGGCACGGTCGTGGCACTGCGGCTGGCCAATGCCCGTTGGTTTTTCGTGTAATAGATCGCATAGTAGTGCGCCTGCAAGCAGCGGAGCATGGCTTGCAATCCGGCGGGCACGGTGTGGATCCCGTCATCCAGCAGGCGGATGATGTGAGGCAGGCCGCCCTCGTAAATGTTCTGCCGGCCGAGGCGCAGCGCGAGCGCCTTCATGCCCTCCGGCCACGCTTGCTCTGCGAAGGCGGCTGCCTGGATGTTGGCAAGCAAGACATCGAGGGTGGCGGCTTCCTCACCGGCCTTGGCCTGGTCTGCGGGCGACCGCTCGGCAAACGGGTTCGCGTCAGGGACCGGCGCGATGAGTTGTTCGACCTGCCGCCACTCCGCCTCGCGCGGGGCTGCAGGCAAGCCCGTGGTGATGGCGCAGAGGATGAGTGAAAGGAGTTTGCGCGGCATGGGCTTGGGCGTTCAGGGTTTTCCAGGAACGTTAGAAATCGCGCGGGTTCCCTTGCGCGCCGGATAGCCGGAACACCCCCAAAATGCCTCCCCGGCATGCGCGCCCTTCGCGGCGACGCGTTGTCGCATCGGTTGGTCGCACAACGGACAAAGCGGAGACTCCGGCTCATGGGCGGCTCTGGCTTGCACGCGGGTCGCATAGAGCCGCTCAGTGAAACCGCCATGCTCGACAAAATCCCGGGTCTGGCTGTCGATCTGGCGGCGCAGCAGGTATGCCGCCTGATTCACCGCGCACAACATCGCGTTGCCCGCCAACTCAGGCTCCGCCTTCGCGACAAAATCCGATAGACCCGCCAGGCCGGTTAGACGCGCCACGCCATCCGCTGCGGGCGGAAGTGCGGGCGCCACATCGTGTTTCAGGCGCTCGCGCATCGCCAGCGACTCGGGAGCGTCCTTGTGCCAAACGCGCAGACCGCGCTGGATGAGGAAACTTTTGTAGTCCTTGCAGAGTTCATCGGATAGGCTGGCGCGTGCCACGTTGGTGAGTTTGATTTCGGTCTTGCGGGAAGTGGCGGCCGCACCGCTGCCTTCGCTGATGTTGCGCACCCCGCTGCGTGCCGCCTGGACCATCTGGTCGTGGGTGCGCGACCGCTTGTCAATAAACCGGTCGCAAAACACCACGGTGGCGTCATAAACCGCCTCGGCGACCTTGTAACTGCGCAAATGCTCATAGCCACCGTGCGGCAACAGGACTCCATCAGGGGCACTCATGGTGGGTTTCTTTAACGATTTTTTCCTTGCTTGGCAAGCAAGACTTGTCAGGAAGACTTGTCGGACTTGTCGGACCTGTCGGACCAGTCGGACCAGTCGGACCAGTCGGACTTGTCAGAAAGGTCAGACATGTCAGACTGGGGCAGCCCGCCCGATGAAACCACATTATCAAAACCCCTGGCCGCATGAGGAACACGGGTTGCTGGATATTTTGAAATGGAAACTCGGCCTTGGCCCGCGAGAGGTGCCGGAACTGCCGGACGCCCCGGACCAACCCGCCGGTTGGCAGCGCGTGACCCGCGAACAAATCGCCGTCCCGCCCGCCGCCGGTTGGCGGGCGCTATGGCTCGGGCATTCTTCGTTTCTGCTTCAGGGAAATGGTGTCTCGCTGTTAGTGGATCCGATTTTCTCCGCCGCCTGCGGTCCGCTGCCGCTTCCCACCCTGCGGCGCAAGGTTCCCCTGCCCTGCGCGCTGGAGGATCTGCCGACCATCGCCGCGGTGTTGCTCACCCATTCCCACTACGATCATCTCGACCTTCCCACGTTGCGCCGCTTGGGCCGCTCGGTGCCACTGGTGGTGGCTGAGGGCCACGCGGCTTGGCTCCGCCGCATGGGTTTCACCCAAGTCACCGAGTTGCCATGGTTCGCAACCGCCGATCTTGCGCCAGGCGTCCGCGTCACAGCCACACCCGCACAACATTTCACCGACCGCACTTTCCGCGACCGCAACCGCGGCCATTGGTGCGGCTGGCTGATAGAATCCGGCGGCACCAAACTCTGGCATGCCGGCGACACCGGCTTCTGCGACGGTGAACCCGGCATGACATATTTTTTGTTTGTCCCTTTATATTGCATGATTTGTTCTTCCCCCCGGCAGGAACCCGCCTTACGTTCGCGGCTTTCTTCCATGGCCACCCCGGAAAAACTGACATTCGGATCCTACGAGGTTGTGCGGAATGCGGACGGCACGCCGTGCATTCTGGGCCAAGGCAGTTTTGGCGTCACGTACAAGGCCCGCCATATTTTGTTAGGCCGGGTGAACGCGCTCAAGGTGATCCGGGAGGACTTGCTCAACCGCGGCAGCAAGGAGGACCAGGAGGAGACGAAACGTTTTCTTGGGGAAGCGCGTGCGGTGGGCAGGTTGCAGCATCCGGGGATCGCGGTGGTCCATGACTGCGCCTTGGATGGGGGAGTGTTCTACTATGCGATGGAGTACTGCGATGGCGGGTCGCTGCAGGATTGGTGCGCGGAAAACGGTGCGATGGAGTGGTCGGAAGTCCGTCCGATGGCGCTGCAGATCGCCACCGCCCTGGATTACGCGCACGGCAGCGGTTTTTTGCACCGCGATCTCAAGCCGTCGAACATCATGCTCACCGGCGAGGGCGCGATGCGCCAGGCGAAGCTGATTGATTTCGGGCTGGCGAAAAAGTTTGCGGTCGATGCCGAGGCGTCCACGGCCACCATCCGCAACGACAAGGAGAATTTCCGTGGCAACTACGCCACGGCCAGTCCCGAGCAGATCCTTGAGAAGCCGCTCGACCCGCGCAGCGATCTGTTTTCCCTTGGGGTGACGCTGTGGTGGCTGCTGATTGGCAAGAACCCCTTCGGGGGCATGAAACACGGACCCATGATCGCCGACCGTGTGGGACCCTCATCTTATGCGTCGTCCCTGCCGGGTGATCTCGACCCTGAAGCCAGGCTATTGTTAGAGGGGCTGCTGGAAAAAGATGTGGCGCGGCGGATTGCCACGGCCATCGAGGTGGTTGGACGGCTCGATCACGCGGCGGTCGATTGGGTGCCCGGCGACGCCTCCGCCGCTTCCGTGGTGGGCGACTCGAGCGGGCCGGCTGCGGGTTTTGCGGTGGATGTGATGGCGCTGCCGGGTCCGCCCGATTTGGAGGATGCATACGCGGTGGGTGCCGCCCTTGCCAGCGCGAACCAGGCCAAGCTTTACACTGGCGAGAATCTCGCCACCCGCCAGCCGGTCATCGTGATCATTCCGGACGCCTCGCTGGATCTGGCGGCGCGCGGCGGCATGCGGGTGGCGGCGAGCCGCAAGCTCGATTTCGGGGCCTACGCGTTCCTCGATTGGCGATTTTCCGGTGGCGATGACGTGTTTGTTATTTCCAAACCCGAGGGTTGCAGCCTGATGGCCGTCTTGCGAAAATTCGGTACCGCCCGGTTTGTGGACGCGCTGCCGTTTCTTTCCCACCTGGCGCGTTGTTTCGATGCCAGCGAAACCTGGACCACCTTCGGCATTCAGGTGGAGCCGGGGGAAATCCTGGTAGGCACCCGCGACGGCAGCGCGGATATCAACCGCATCCGTTCGTGGGCGGACCTGGATCCGCTGGCGACGCGCTGCCTGCCGTTGTTCACCACGGCCGGCGATCACGGCGCATCCAGCGAGGCCACTCTATCCACATCGGCGCACGAGTTTCCGCCGATGGCCCAATTCGCCGCGTTGGTTTACCGGGTGCTGTCCGGCAGTGCCGTGAAATATGCGTCGTTTTTCACGGCCAGCGGCTATGTGATGGCATCGGGCCTGTCCGAAGACGGCAATGCCTTGCTCGCGACGACGATCAGTGATCCCGCGACCCAGCCATCCGCCTGCCGCTTCATGCGGTCGCTCGCCGGGTTGGAATCCTTGCCGGTCGCCGGAATCTCGCCACTTGTCGCCCCGCCCGAAGCGCATGACCTTGCAGCCGGCAAACTCGATCCCGTGCCGGTGCCCGGTTCCTCATCGACTCATGGGCCCCGCGTCCGGCCCCTGCCCGCCGCCCCAGGAACACCGGCGACGATGGCCGACAAACTGGCCGAAATCGAACGCCAACTCGCCCAGGCCAAACTGGCTGCCGAGAAGGAGTCACTCAAGGAAACCGCGGATGCCGGGCGCAAGAAGGAACAAGGGGCGAAACGTAAGGCGAACGAGGAAGCCGCACGGCAACAAGCTGCCGCGGAAGATGCCCGCCGCAAACAGGACGAGGCAACGCGTGCGGCCGCAGCAGAGCAGGCACGGCGACAAGCCGAGACCGCCCGATCCGCCGCCACAGTCCACATCCCGCCGCCACCAGCGCCGGTGCAAGTGCCGTTTTCCACGCCGCTCGTTTCCCGCAACCGGAACCAGGTGATCGCCATCGCGGCCGCGCTTTGTGTGCTCGGCGTGAGCGCCGCCGCCATCGGTGCTTACATCATCAAAGGACACGGGAAAAACCGCCTGGCGCTAGAGGACAAAAAACGCCAGACCGAAGTGGATGACCGGCTGCCTGCCGATAACACCGCCCCTAACAATATCACCGGATCTGGCAATCCAAACCCCGGCGACAGCCCCGGATCTAACGATAATTCCATAGCTGAAAAAATTCCCGGTCACGCCGCCAACACCGGACCTGACAAGCCAGTGGAATCATCCGCCACCGTGAAGGTTCCAGGCGATGCGAAGACCCTTGCGGATGCGATCAAGCGGTGCAATGAGGGTGGCACCATCGAGATTGCCGGCGGAACCTACACCGAGGCGATCCTGCTAACCAAGTCCATCTCGCTCGTCGCGACATCCTCCGCCGTCTTCGAGGACCGCGGTCTTGGATCGAATCTGATAGTCGCCAGCGGCAGCATCCAGGTGACCCTGCGCAACATCCAGATGAGAAACACGCAGGAGGAAATCAAGACATCCCCCAAGGATTCCCCCGCCCTCGTGCTGATCAAGAACGGTGCCAATGTCCGCTTCGACGGTTGTGTGATAGAGCATTCCGCTGGCGACGGGGTTGCGCTGGCGGACAAGTCATCCGCCACGTTTTCCCACTGTCCGATCCGCAACAACCTGGGGTTCGGCATTTTTGTGAGCGGCGCTTCCATGGTGGACGCCACGCTCGGTGAAATCCGCGAAAACGGCCGCAGCGGCGTCGCCCTGACGAATGCCGGATCGACCGTTACGATGAATGGCACGGTGATCGAGGGCAACACGGGAAACGGCATCGTGGTCGGCAATGGCGCCAATCTCAAGTGCCGCGGCGTGACCCTCCACGGCAACAAAACCGAACAGAAACAAAAAGAGGGGTTGTTGGTCGAGGGCAGCGGCAGCAAGGCCCGGCTCGAAGCGTCCTGCGTGATTTCCGCCAACTGTGTGTCCGGCATCGGCGTGATCGACGCGGGCCGCCTGGAATTGGACGATTGCACCGTGGCGGACAACAGCAAGAACGGCCTCTACGTCAAAAGCGGAGGCCAAGTGGAAATCACCTCCTGCCAATTCAATTCCAACGGCCCGCTCGGAGTCGCGCTGATGGACAGCCCCAGCAAGCTAACCGTATCGAAGAGCCGGTTCAAAACCCATTCGGAATTGGGTGTCGCCATCGAGCAGGGCAACGGCATCGTCACCGGGTGCTCGTTTGCTAACAACACCGCCGCGATCTATTTTGGCGAAGGTGCCAGCGGGTCCGCCAGCGGCAACTTCATGCTGCCGGGTCCCTTGGAAAAAGTCCTCATCCAGGAGAACGCCGGCAAGGTGGTTTTTGAAAACAACACCATCGGCACCGCGCCGTAGTGGCAGATCCGACTGTTGGCGAGTATGCCCGTGCGGCTGAAGGTGGACTGTCGCGCCGCCGATACTACTGAAACACCGAAACACAGCCCTTTCCGGAGTTAATGGGTTTTCTCCGGGATCCATGGGTCGCCGGTGCGCACCGGCGGTCCCACATCATTGGTGGAAAATCCGCAATGCTGAAACACAAGACAAAGCACATCAAGGGGCAAGGGATATTGAAGAATCTGTCTCCTGCAGCACCATCAACGTATGATCAGGCGGAAATACTGACGGGATTCACTACGCGAATCACCGGCGCATGACCGCGAAGCGCGTGTTTGACGGCAAACGGCATGTCTGGTTCGGTGGTTGGCTGAGCGGTCCCATGAGCATTCCTCGTGAAGTTTACGAGGGGCCTGACATCGTCCCGCCGGTCCGCCAGATTTCAATTGCGGGGAGCCGCCAATGACCTAAGCTTGCCAGCACATCCCATGCATCGCATCCTGATTTTCCTCTTGTTGGCGGGCGCTCCGGCGCTGGCGGCACCGGCATTGCCCTCGGACGTCTATCATTCGGTGGTGCTCATCGAGGTGGCCACTCAGGTGCCGGATTACCAAACACCGTGGAATTCCGGCCGTTTCAGCGGGGCTAGCGGCACCGGTTTCATCATCGGCAAGAACCGGATCCTCACCAATGCCCACGTTGTCTCCAACTCCCGCCGCCTGCTCATCACCGTGCATGGCAGCCCGGTGAAATACCCGGCCAAGGTGGAATTCATCGCCCACGACTGCGATTTGGCGCTGCTTTCGGTGGCCGACTTCAAGGATTTCGAGACCTTTCCCGCATTCGAATTCGGCGACGTGCCGGCGCTGGAAAGCCAGGTGCGGGTGATCGGTTATCCGATCGGCGGCGAACGCATCTCGGTGACCCGCGGGGTGGTTTCCCGCATCGACTTCCAACCCTACGCCCACTCGCGCGCCGATTCCCACCTCGCGGTGC
>Ga0073936_10005908_pt1 | contig 16348 bp, 12 predicted proteins | sample AliMusrvi5mmetaG_FD_87041 | JGI IMG/M metagenome (GOLD analysis project Ga0073936, IMG submission 87041) | Freshwater lake bacterial and archeal communities from Alinen Mustajarvi, Finland, to study Microbial Dark Matter (Phase II) - Alinen... | ecosystem: Environmental > Aquatic > Freshwater >... | reverse complement strand
GTTTATAAATAGGTTGGAGGGATTTTTTAATGAAAAAAGTATTGTCCTTACTGCTGGCTTTTGTAATGGCTATTGGGTTGCTTTCAGTGCTTAGCACCATTACAGTATCAGCGGCTACAGCAGAGTTGCTTACAAATCCTGGCTTTGAACAAGATGATGCAAACTGGAAAGCATATGGCGCTTGTTCAATGGATATTTCATCAGATGTAAAGCATACAGGTGCAAAATCAATGTCTATTACATCCCGTACTACTCGTTACTCTTCACCTCGTGAAACACTAAATGATGTTTTTACAGTGAATGGTCCTGGCACTTATACTTTCAGCGTATGGGCAAAGCTTGGTGATGGAGCAGTACCTGGTCCTTGCAATGTAGTCATAATTGTTAAGGATGCAAATGGTAACAAATGGTATACCGCAACAGAAATAACGTTATCAAATACATGGCAAAAGATTGAGGCAGTGGATAAAGACATAGAATTTACCGGTGATGTTACTGATTCTGGAATATATATACAAACAGGTAACACTGATGCTTATTTAGCAGATATTTATGTTGATGATTTTAGCCTGGTTAAAACTTCTGCAGTAAATGGTCATCCTATTCCTACTAAGGGTCAGCCCATAGCAGGTGATGCTACAAAACGTGGCGATAAAGCTGCAATTGGTTTGATTCGTTGGGACGCTTGGTATGGTACACCTCGTACTGGCACTACAGGCGTAGTTGAGCAGGTAGAAAAAACCTTAAGTCCTGCAAAGTACCACTGGAGAGTTCCTTTCTTTGGAAATATAAATACTGACGGTACAGTTAGTTTTCCTGATTATACTCAGGCTACAATGGATAAAGAAATACAATATGCCGCTGATGCAGGCATTGATTATTGGGCGTATGTATGGTATGCAAATGATACAATGGGAAAAGTAAGAAAATTTTACGAAACCAGTCAATATAAAAACAAAATAAAAATATGTTCTATTTTTGATGGCAATCAGGGCGGAGCAGCCACAGTTGCTGAAGTAAAGTCATTAATACAACAAGGACTATGGCAGACAGTACAAGGCGGCAGACCTCTTATGTATTACTTTGGAGGCGGTAAAGATAATTCTAAGGATATAGCAACGTATCGCGCTATGTGCGATGAAATTGGAGTTCCTGCTCCTTATGTTGCTATAATGGGCGGCACAAAAGATGATGTTGCTTTAAATATCGCAGATGCTGTTTCTGATTACACAATTGGCGGTTCTAATGGTATTGATTATAAATCTTATTCAGAGGTAAATGAACCCCGTAGTTGGAATAGAGCTGCGCAAGATGGTCAAATGATTGCCTGTGCTTCAGCGGGCTGGAACAATCAGCCAAGACGCGATAATCCGGTTTCTTGGATAAATCCACCTCCGGCAGAGACTAGCTGGGTACAGGATGGCACATCGGAGCAAATTGCAAATAGCCTTATGCTTGCGCTGCAATGGACGGCAAACAATCCAAAGTATACTATGGCAAATGCAGTCATTATGTATGCTTGGAATGAGCATGACGAGGGCGGCTGGATTTGCCCAACATTAGCTGTAGACAGTGCCGGTAATCAATTAAAGAATGCCGATGGCACAAATCAAATTAACACAAGCAGACTGGATGCCATAAAGGCAGTTATTACTGAGTACAAAACTGTCGGTGTTCCAACTGCTACACCAAAGCCTACTCCTGGTGCTACAAGGTCTCCTGCACCAGATCCAAATGCAACTGCTACCCCACAGGTTACCTCCACTAAGGGGAATGCTGTTCCAATAATAATTGGCTTTGTAGTAGTGGTATTACTTGGCGGTGGCGTGGCTGGATTTATGGTAATGAAAAAGAAAAAGCAAACCCCTGGCGCACCTACACCTGAAGGACCTACAGAATAATAGTTAAAACCTGAGAAAGTGGCGAAAGCCACTTTCTCTTTATGTGAGGAGATTGTTCGCTTGCCAGTGGAACGACAAGGGCGTCGTTCCCTACAACAATATAAATGGATTGCAGCACTACGTTTGCAATGACACTGTAGGGGCAGGTTTCCATGCCTGCCCGTCCTGCATATTTTGTCGCAAAAGGGCATATTTTGTCATTGAATTTTGTTTTATTCTATGATAAAATATTATAATTGAGCAAAAGCTTTAAGCTATTTGTTCTCAAGGAGTATATATGAAAAAAAGTCTATCACTATTTATTATTTTAGCAATGCTTATTGGACTTACGTCAATTTTTTATTCCAACGCTTTTTCAACGCAAAATCAAGTGAAAGCAGTTGCGCCACCGATAGTAGGGGCGGTACGCTGGGATGCGTGGTTACCTAAAACGAATAGTGTAGGTGCTCAGGTTGCACGCTCACTTGGTCCTAACAAATATCACTTTCGCCTGCCCTATTTTGCCATTTGTAACGGTGATAATGATGTTGATTTTCCGACTCCTTCACAGGCTATTGTGGATGCTGAAATACAGTATGCGAAATATGCAGGGCTGACTTATTGGGCGTATGTTTATTATGAGGATAGCGGCGTTAATTCCAATGGCACGCTTAAAGTGGGAATGGATAATGCACTTGATTTGCATCTTTCAAGCTCGCATACAAATGATATGAATTGGTGCTATATTGTTGAACAGGGACGTTTAACAAGTGCGAATATACCCCAAATGGTCACGAGGATGAAGCTTTCTAATTATCAAACTGTTGCTGGGGGACATCCGTTATTTTATCTTTTTAGCAGTGGCAGCTGGACGGCTGCACAGGTTAATCTTTTAAAAACTGCTGTGGCTAATGCAGGGCTTCCTACTCTTTATCTTGTATATATGGGCGGCGCTTCTACTATGGCTGCTACACTTGGTTGTTCTGCAGTCAGCTCCTATTGCACAGGCGGAACCAGTGACCAAACCTATGCGAAATTAGCATCTAATGAGGTTTCTAACTGGAATTCCTGGAAATCTTCAGGCTACAAGGTAATACCAATAGTTACTACTGGCTGGGATAACCGTCCAAGAATAGATAACCCTGTTTCTTGGACAACGCCAGGTGCAAATAGCTGGGTGCCAACAGCGACAACAGCAGAGATAGCTAATCATTTAAACGAAGCATTAAGCTGGACAGCCAGCAATCAAACTACAGATGAATCAAACGCAATTTTGATGTATGCCTGGAACGAGCACGATGAGGGCGGATGGATTTGCCCCACAGTCAAGGTAGATGCCACAGGTAATGCCCTAAAAGATAGTCAAGGCAAAAACCAAATTAACGAAGATAGAATAGATGCAATACATAACATTCTTAACTCAGGCGCATCAATTACACCATACCCTTGGGGAACAAATTCACCAACAGCTACCAACAAAAACAACACACCTATTCCTGGCGTAACAATGCCGCCTACGTTCACAGCTTCTCCATTTCCAGGGGTTACTATGCCATTAAGTGCTACAGATACTCCGCAACCGGATGCAAATGCTACAAATACGATAGAAAATACTGATACAAGTGCTCCAAATAATACGGATATTCAAGGTAGCCCGGCACCAGAAAAAACGCTGCCAAATAGTGCTTTTGAGACATCTGCACCTTCAAACCAATCAGGTAATTCAAAGCTTTGGCTCCCTATTGCAGGCTCTGTAGTAGTTTTATTATGCGGTGGCGGTGTGACAACAATATTGATTTTGAAAAAGAAAAAATAACAAACTTATAGTGTAGCAATACATTCCTTTTCGTCATAGTATGTTTATGGAAAACAAACTAACTTTGATTGAAAGGAGTGTTCTCATGGGTGGATTTTTAGGCGGCTGTAATGATGATAATAATTGCTGGTGGATAATAATTATACTTCTAGTATTATTTTGCTGCTGCGGTGACGGATTAGGAAGTTTATTTGGAGGCTGCGGTTGCAAAAAGGAATGCTGTGAAGATGAAGACGACAATTGCTGGTGGATAATTATTATTCTAGTTGTTCTTTTCTTATGTAATGGCGGTGGAGGCCTATTTGGTGGATGCGGCAATAAACATTGCTGCTAATGCGTAATTTTAAGGCACGCTGAAAAAACATAAATTTTCAGTAGCATAACATGGTTAAAACAGGCAAATACATAGCTTTTGCCTGTTTTTATTATATAATAATGCTTGTACATCATTTCCAATTTAAGAAAGCATAATTTATTATATGCACAAATACGAAATCTTTTTCAATTAATCATAATTTTATATATAAATTTAACGAATTTTGTTTTATAATATATTATAGGTCAAAAACTGCTTGCCACTAAGAAAGGAATAATAAATAAATGCAACTCATTACAGATATTCAGCAGCAAAAAAAGAATAAACAAAGGTATTCAGTTTTTTTAGACGGAGAGTATGCCTTTTCGTTAAGTGATGAGCTTATGCTAAGATTTAATTTAAAAATTGGTGCTCAAGTTGAGAAAGAACAGCTTTCTAGTATGCTTGTAGAGGACGAGTGCAAAGCCGCTTTTAATAAGGGCGTTGATTACATAAGCTATTGTAATAGGACAGTGAAACAGACAAGAGATTATCTTCTTAAAAAAGAATTCTCAGAGGAGAGTATTGATTTTGCAATAGCAAAGCTAGAGGAATATAATTTTCTGAATGATATGCAATATGCAGAAAGTTTTGTTCAAAATAAAAACGCTTCAGCATTAATGGGCAGAGCGGCAATAAAATTTAAGCTAATGCAAAAGGGCATAGAAAAGCAGCTGACAGAGGAGGCACTTGAAGGCTGCTTTGATGAAAAAGCAGAGCTGGCGGCGGCGCAAGCCTTTGTACAAAAAAATGCGAAAAAGTATGAGGCTTTGCCTTTACGGGAAAGAAATATGAAGCTAAGTACTGCACTTGCACGAAGAGGCTTTGGTTGGGATATAGTGAGACAAGCTATAAGCATAGAGGAGGAACAAGATTATGATTAAGGGAATAGGAATAGATATTATAGAGGTGGAGCGCATAGCAAATGCCATTGCCTCTCAAAGCTTTACTAAAAGGGTCTTTACTGAGGGCGAGCAGGAGCTTATTTTAGCTCGAAAAAATGACCCTCAAACAGCAGCGGGCATTTTTGCTGCTAAGGAAGCATGCGCAAAGGCATTGGGCAGAGGCTTTGGCGAAATATTGCACAAGGATATTGAAGTGACGCATAATGAGCTTGGAGCACCTCAAATAGTGCTTTATAATGAAGCGCAGAAGCAATTTGAAAAAATGGGCGGCACACAAATTTTTATTACCTTATCGCATATTAAAGAAACAGCCATTGCAGAGTGTTTAATAGAAGGGTTGGATTAAATTGAAAAAAACAGTGTCTCCCGCTCAAATGCGTGAGATAGAAAAAATTAGCTTTGAAAAAGGTATTTCCTCCAAGGCAGTCATGCGCATAGCAGGTGAAAAGGCAGCAAGCTATGTATTAGAAAACACGCTGCTAAGTCAGAGCGTGCTCGTGGTATGTGGTAGCGGCAATAATGGCGGTGACGGTTTTGTATGCGCCGATATGCTCTCTAAGCAGGGCAGAGAGGCGGACGTGCTTTTTATTGGAGAAACACATAAGCAAAGTGAAGATGCAAAGTATTATTTTGAAAAAGTGCAGCACTTGCTAATTGAAAAAGCGGATAAAAAATATGACTGGATTATAGATGCTATTTTTGGCATTGGTTTTAAAGGCAGTGCGCAAGGCAAAGCAGCAGAGGCAATAAGCTTTATTAACAGCCAACGCTCACTGGGCACAAAGGTACTTGCAATTGATATTCCTTCTGGGTTAGACCCTAATAATGGTTTGGTTACAGGGGAGGCGGTTTGGGCAGATGTGACCATCACTTTTCAATATGAAAAGACAGGACAACTTCTTGGGCAAGGCTTGGATTTATGCGGGAAGCTAATCGTTACAGATATTGGACTTTTAGAGATGCAGGAGGATTGTATTTTTAATCCGGAAGAAAAAGATGTAGCAGAATTATTCCCTAAAAGAAAGAATTTTTCCCACAAAGGCACATATGGACATCTGGGCATACTTGCAGGTAGTAAAGGAATGGAAGGTGCTGGCGCATTGTCTGCGCTTGCCGCATTGCGTAGCGGAGCAGGAAAAGTTAGTCTTGGCGTGCCTGAGTGTTGCATAGATTTTTATAATAATCGTGCCTTTGAAATAATGTGCCAAACTCTGCCGTGCAAAGATGGGCATTTTGCAGCAGATTTTTCTGCGCTTGAAAGCTTTATAAAAGACAAGGATGCAATTATTTTTGGACCCGGAATAGGCAGAAATATTGAAATGGCTGCAATAGTTAAGCATATTATTGAAAAGACTACAGTACCATTAATAATAGATGCAGATGGTTTATATTTTCTTGCAGAAAATGATTTTTTGAATATGCAAAAAAAGCAAGTTATTTTAACGCCGCATTTGGGAGAAATGGCTCGGCTTTGTAATTGCAGCATTTCTGACGTGGAAGAAAATCCAATTGGAATTGCACAAAAATTTGCTAACACAATGAACAATATACTTGTGCTAAAGAGCGCATATAATATTATAGCCTCGCCAAAGCAAACTTTTATTGGCGCATTTGGTTGTGCTGGAATGGCAACAGCAGGCAGCGGCGATGTTTTATCGGGAATCATTGGCGCACTTGCTTGCATTTTGCCATTAGAGCAAGCCGCATTTGCAGGCGCATACATTCATGGTGCAGCGGGAAAAATTGCAGCGGTGCAAAAGAGTGAAACTTCAATGATTGCGTCAGACATTGTTAATTACTTGCCGCAAGTATTTTGTAAATTTAATGGTTAAACTTACATTATTTGTAGATTGCAAAATTAATTGTTTGAACCTATAATAAAAGCACCATAATAAGAAAGGAGGTCATCCAATGGCGGTTAATAAAAAAATTCTTATCTCTTTGCCAGAGGGACTTCTTAATGAATTAGACCAAATTAGCAAGGTGGAAAATAGAAATCGCAGCCAGGTATTGCGAAGTGCTATGCAACAATATATCCTGCAAAAGCATAAGATAGAAATGAGAGAGCGTCTTATGGCAGGTTATCAGGAAATGGCAGAAATAAACCTTGAATGGGCAGAGTTAGCCCTACCTTCTGAAAATATGCTGGAGGCAGCTTTCGATTCAATTTTAACGGAGTGTGATAAAGGGTGATCAAACGCGGAGAAATATATTATGCTGATTTAAGCCCCGTAATAGGCTCAGAACAGGGTGGCATAAGACCCGTATTGATCGTGCAAAATGATGTTGGAAATAAATTCAGCCCTACCATCATTGTTGCAGCTATAACCTCAAAAATAGATAAGGCAAAGCTGCCGACGCACATTGAGCTGGAGGGTACCACTCACGGCTTGACGAAGGACTCGGTAGTGCTACTGGAACAGATACGCACCATAGATAAAAAAAGGCTGAAGGAGCGGCTGGGTGCATTGTCCTTTGAGGCAATGCAAAAGGTAGAAGAAGGGCTGCGTATCAGCTTGGGGTTTGTAGAAATAGATTAATATACGGGAGCTATCGAAAGGTAGCTCCTTTTTTATATATCGCGGGATTTTGGCAAACACTGTTTGCGCCAATGACAAGGTAGGGAACGACGCCCTCGTCGTTCCACAGGACGAAAGCATATTCATATATCCAAATTTATTATTCAAATTATTAATAAATTATAAACTATTTTATATTGTCTTTTTAAGGCTATTTGCATATTGTATTTGACTTCTCAATATGTTAATATAAGGACGATAAAATAATGCATTGGGGGAAAAGGTTTTGAAAAAAATTCTTCTTTTCTTGCGTAATCCTCGTCTTTGGGCAATAGTACTTACTGTTGTTGTATTTTTCTGCTTTTTCAGTTTTCTTATTGAGCAAAACAAGAATGTTTATATGTATCATGACGATTATGGCTATGCTACATTAAGCTATGTTTATTTTGAGCCAAATATTGTGGGGCAGACCTTTAATGCGTCGCAGCTAGTAGATTATTTAGAGCATCACTATACCATGTGGGGCGGACGTGTGCTTAGCTTTGCGCAGGAAATACTTTTATTTAAGGCGGGCACCGATACAATGCGAGTAGTGCAAGCCATTGTCATTGGGCTTATCTTTTTAATCATTTTTCAACTTTCTAGGAAGAATTCCCGTGGCAAGCCCTATTTGATTGCATTGTTTGCCTGTGCACTTTACGGCTTTTTTAGTGAAGGTACAGCCACCTCTGGGCTGTATTGGTATTCTGCCTCCATTGCCTATTTGTTTCCGGTGCTATATTTGATGGCAGGGGGCTATGTCTTCTATAAAATAATGTTTGATGATTCAGGGAAATTTTACACGGTTCAGAAATTTCTTATGCTTCCTGGGGCAATTGTGCTGTTTTTCTTAGCTGGCTTTTCAATGGAGCAAATAGGCGTTGCAGCAGTAGCGTGTGCTGCCGTTATTACTGTGGGTGCGTTTTGGAAATACAAAAAACTGTGGCTGGCAGTTTATAGTGCTCCTGTGCTGGCAGCTGTTATGTGGGGCTGTAATATAATGCTGGTTGCACCTGGTAACATAGCAAGAAGAAATAGCAGCCTTTATACAGCTTATTATGCTTTGCCCTTTAAATGGCAAGTGATTACAAGTGCACGGAATATTGTTGACACCATTTTTTCGCCTGCTAATTTGCTTTTCGCGGTACTTATATTTATTTGTGCAGGAGCAATAGCCTATATCGTTTTGAAAAACATAAAAAATCCTTTCAGTAAGTTTATAAATGGGCTTACAATGGGCTTTAGTGCAGTGCTATTGGGCTGTGCATTATTACCTTCCTTAAATGCAATTTGCTTTAAAAATGACACTTTGCGTTCTGCATTTTTATGGCTCTATGTGTGTCTTGTCACTGTATCGGTTAGTCAATGGCTGCTTTCGCAAAAGAAGCCTGCTGATAAGCTTATATGGTATCTCTTTATAGCGGGCTTGGTTTCCCAAGGCTCTGCGCTTATTTCACCTGTTTATTTTGACCGCTGCACAATCGTTTTTGATATTATTTGGTTCTTAATTGCTGCTCGCTTATTTGCATATTTACTTGATAAAATAGCTTTGCAGGATAATTCAAAGCACTCGGCGGCAGTTAAAATTGCATGGATTTTAGTGCCGGTACTTGTGCTTTCGCTTTTCAATTTGGCGCCGATTTATATGGGCTATAGGCAAAATGCACCAGTAAACGAATACAACAATGAAATGATGCAATTGGCATCGGAAAAAAACAAGTTGGGAATAGAAGTGTTTGATTTGCAGCTTATGAAAATGCCTAACTCCACCTACACTCAAACACAGCCCTATGACAGAGCGCTGATTATGGACTGGATGAAAATATATTATAATATTCCAAAGGATGTTAACTTTGTCTATAGTGACTATGACCAAGCGAAGTTTAAAACTATGCAGGAAAATCTAGTGGCAGAGCAAAAAACTATGTCATTAAGGCATTGAGGTAAAGCACAATGATAAAACGCAGCGTAGAAATCTCGCAACAAAATTTGGAGATTCTGTTTAAAAACCCTCCAAATGAGTATAAGGTATTTCCAATAATGCATAATTTATGTGACCCCGAGGGTGAGCAGGATATACAAAAGAAATTGCAGGAGGCAATTGACTCTGGTGCTGGTGGAATAGTAACCAATACCACATGGAATGATAAAGAATGGGTCAATAAAAAAAGCAATTTAGAGCTGCTTGAAAAGGGCGCGCATTTAGCAAAAGCACAGAGCCTCAATGTTTGGATGTATGATGATTATTGGTATCCAAGCGGCTGGGCAAATGGCTATGCCATAAAGGATAATCCAGAGTATGCCTGCCAAAACATCACTTATATTTTAGAGCAAGGGCAGGGTATCACTGCTATTTCACTATCGAGAGAAATTGATAATTGGGGCTTTTTATATGCTGCGTTTTATAATGTAGATACAGATAATAAGCCCGATTTTTCTGCACCCTTTGAGGTGCAAATAATATATGACGAAATAAATTGCACATCACCTGATGGCAAATGGCTTTTTATGGCGTTTTATATTAAAAGACATTGCGCTGCAGAAGAAGAAAAACAAGAGGCGGCAAAGCATCCTGGCGGCTATCGTGAATATCTAAACTTTTTAAATAAGAATGCAGTTGATAAGTTTATTGAGACTGCACTGGAGCCGGTGGCGGAGCACTTTGGCGCCGACTTTGGAAAGCACTTTGACGCTGTTTTTACAGATGAACCAACGCTTGCTGGACCATATCTTTGCTTTCCGCGCGGAAAGGTGGATTTTAAGGATATTCCTGCACCCTATGGACCAACACTATTTAAAGAATTTCAAGAAAAATGGGGCTATGATTTAAGAGAAAAACTGCCCTATTTATTTATAGAAAATTCAAAGGCGGCTAAAAGAGTTAGACTGCATTACTATCGCACAATTTCAGATATTGCGCTTAGCGTTTTCACTCAAAATGTAGCAGCTTGGTGCAAAGCCCATCAAACCTCTGCCTCAGGACATTTTCTTTTAGAGGAAGGGTTGCTTTACCATGTGGGGTATTATGGCGACTATATGAAGGTAATGAGTGGGCAGGATTACCCTGGCTGTGATGTTCTTTGCGCAGATGCACAAAAGTTTTGGGAAAAGCGTTCAGGCTTTGACACCTCGTGGCTGTTTGCAGGCAAATATCCTTCTTCCGCTTCAAGAATAAAAGGGCATAACATTACCATGATGGAAATCTGCCCGGTAAATTATACCGATAAAATTAATATAAACCCCTTTAAAGAATTTATGGGGCTAACAACCAGTGTTATTTTTACCGGTATTACACATTATAATTCCTATGGCTATAATTATATAAAAGATAATGAGCAGCACAAGCTTTGGAACCAGTACACAGGCAGGCTGCTAATGGTGCTGCGCAATGCGGTCAGCGATTGCCGTCTGGGGGTATATTATCCCATTGCTACCGCACAAAGCTTGTTTACAGGGCAGGCGCTGCAGCCAGAGCCAGCAGTGGATTTAATTCAAGAGGCATATTCTATTGAAAATAAGATGGAGCAGATGGCAAACGATTTATACATTGGCAAACTGGATTTTAATATTTTAACGGAAGAAGCTATTTTAAATGCTGAAATAATGGGCGATAAATTGCAAGCAGCAAAAATGCAGGTTAATGCCTTGATTGTGCCCTTCAATGATTTCCTGCCCCTTGCAGTCGTTAAAAAGTTGCTGGAGTTTGCAAAAAGCGGCGGCAAGGTTTATTTTGTGGACGGTTTGCCCTTGAATGGACTGGACGAATTTGAGGATAAGCAGATATTGGAGCTAAAAAAAGAGCTTTTAGAAAATTGCGGCGTGGTTGCATTAAACGATATACCCTCACTTGCACAAAAGCTGCTGATGGATGTAAACGAGCAACTTACTGTAAAGGGCGAAGGTATTTTTTGCTCCAGATACAGCTTTCTTGGCAAGACGGTTTATTATATTATTAATATTAAAGAACAAAGCCAAGCTGTAACATTTGAAAGTGCACATTATAAAAATATAAAAGTATTTAATCCAATAGATGGTTCTATTTTAGATATTCCCTTGCCTGCAAGCATAGCTATTGAGGGAGAAAGAGGCTTGCTTATTTTCGTGGAATAATAAAAATTAAATGAAATTAAAGGGAAAAAGAAAATGAACAAAGAAGAATTATTTAAGCAGCCGACTACCTATTATAAGGTTTGCAATTATTTAATGGGCAATAAACTTGAATTAGAAAAGATGCAAGAACAAGGTATGGGCGGAGCAATTTGCAGCGTTAATTATGATAATTACTTAAAAAATGAAGATAGCTGGAATACATTATTAGAGTTTATTGATAAAGCAAATGAGGCAGGCTTTATCACTTGGCTTTTTGATGAAAAAGGTTATCCAAGCGGTAGCGCAGGGGGTCTTACTGTAGAAGGCAGACCAGAGCTGGAGGCAAGAGGCATTTATAAGTTAGTGGCTAAGGGTGAAGGCAAGGTGAAAACACAAATCAGATTGCCTGAGGACGCAGAGGGGTTTATTGGTGCAATGCTTTTCCCAATTGAAGAGGGCAGCATTGCTTTTGAAAAGGGTAAGCAAGCCATCATAGAGGATAATAAGGCAGTTACAGATGGAATGGACGGTCCATGGGAACTGTGGGCAATTACAGAAAAAATAATGTTTGAAGGCACTCATGCATATTTAATGAGTAAATCATGGCATTCTACAGGGCATTATCCAAATTTAATGGATAAAAATGCTGTTGCTAGCTTTATAGAGGTTACTTATGAGGCATATAAAAGTAGAATAAAGGATTTTGATAAAAAGATTTTTGCAGTTTATACAAACGAGCCTAGTCTGATGACCCATTGGTGTGAGGATTATGAGCAGCGTCCAAATGGCGAATGCTATGCACCTTGGGAACGAACAATTCCAGAGCGTTTTAAAAAGAAGTTTGGGTATGATTTATTGCCTGTTTTGTGTTATCTTTTAGGCGGAGAGGGTGATGCCGAAAAAAGAGTGCGTTACCATTATTACACAATAGTTGGTGAGCTAATGACCGAGAATTTTGCGGGACAGCTTTCAGACTGGTGCGAGAAAAATGGTACAAAATATTCAGGACACGTTTTGTGTGAAGAAAATATGGGGCAGCATGTACCTCTAATGGGTGATTTTTTAAAGACAGTTGGCAGGTTTACTATACCGGGTGCAGATATGGCGATTAAGCCACACGATAAATCAAGAGAAACGGACATCGCAGCGCTAAAATACGTTTCTTCATCCGCTCGCCTTTACAATAAACCGATTGTACAAACACTTATGGATCCAATTTTAGGCGGATACTATGTAGATAATATAGTTCAAGTTATCCCCCTTGATGTGCTTATCAGCAATCTAAATTTACTTTTTTACTGCGGAATAAATTTAATTACGACCTATGGCTCATGGGATAAGTTTAAGCCTGAAGTTTATACCCAATACAATACCTATGCAGGAAGATTGAGCGTAATGCTTCAAGGAGCGCTTAATAAGGCACAAACTGCATTATACTATCCAATAGAAACCTTTCAAGGCAGATATTTGCCTACGGCTAAAAACGTGCATCATGAGCATTATGTGTTTAACGATATTGAAGAGCCTCAAATACAACTTGTAAATACTCTGGCAAATAATAGCATTGATTTTAATTTCCTAAATGCAGAAGCAATACTAAGTGCTGAAATAAAAGAGGGTGTATTATTCTTTAATAATTGCCAATACAAAGTCATTATTATGCCCGCAATAGAATTAATAGAGCTTTCAGTAATAGAAAAATTAAATGTGTTTGAAAAGAGCGGCGGCACTGTAATTTTTACAAATACTTTGCCGCACATTGCAGGAAAAGCAGAGGAGACTGCGAAATTGCTAGAGCTTACTGCGCTTAAGAAAATTTATTTTGATTATAATGAAGTATTGAAACAAGTAAAAACAGCAATTGTGAATAATATATCTCTTGAAACCACTAATAAAATTTTATTTAGCCAATATGAGAAAGATGGAAAGAATTTATTGTTTGTTGTAAACAGAGATGGAGAGATAGCAAATGCACTGCTATCTATAAATAACATACAAAAAGGAAGAGTATTTGACCCTGATAATGGTGAAATCACAGAAGTATCAATGCCTGCCAAGCTGCAAATAAATGCTTATGGGAGTATTATTTTGGCGTATTGAAAAGTACAATATTGTCGTTAATCCCTCATTAAAATATCATATATCATTCTAAACGAAGTGAAGAAGCTCAAACTTCACTTCGTTTATTTTTATATTCTTATGACTGCTTTTCATTATCTATCTTTCGTATGATATTACGCTGTATCTTGCCGCTTACCGTCTTGGGCAGCTCGTTTACAAATTCAATAATACGTGGGTATTTATAAGGTGCAGTAGACTTTTTAACGTGATTTTGAAGCTCCTTTATTAATTCATTGGAAGCTTTAAAGCCTCTTGCCAAGACAATAGTTGCTTTAACAACTTGTCCGCGAATAGCATCCGGTGCAGCCGTTACCGCACACTCCAGAACCGAAGGATGCTCCAGCAAGGCACTTTCCACTTCAAAGGGCCCGATGCGATAGCCGGAGCATTTAATGACATCATCATTTCGTCCTACGAACCAATAATAGCCATCCTCATCACGCCATGCCATATCGCCCGTGTTATATATGCCATTACTCCAAGACTTTGCGGTTGTTTCAGGGTCCAGATAATAGCCGTGAAAAAGACCTATGGGGTGCACAATATTTGTGCCTTTAATAACTATGGAACCAACAATGCCATCCTCGCAGGAATTTCCGTCTGCGTCCAAAAGGTCAATATTATATATCGCAGCAGGCTTGCCCATAGAACCGGGGCGCACTTCCATCCAGGGGAAATTGGCTAACAAGACCGATGATTCCGTTTGTCCAAACCCCTCATGCAGCTCCATTCCCGTCAACTCATATATTTTCTTATATACCTCAGGGTTTAAGGGTTCTCCTGCAATACTGGCATGTTTAATAAAGCTAAAATCGTAATTTGATAAATCTTCCTTAATTAAAATGCGAAAAATAGTGGCAGGCGCACAAAAAGTAGTGGGCTTGATACGCATCAGAGCAGCCAAAAGTGAACTGGGCACAAATTTTTCTGTATCATAAGCGCCTATTGCTGCGCCACAAATCCATTGACCATATATCTTCCCCCATGCGAATTTTGCCCAGCCGGAATCTGTTTGAGTAAGGTGTATATGGTTATCCTGTACGCATTGCCAATACTTTGCAGTAACGATATGCCCCAGCGGAAACGCAAAGTCATGCAATACCATTTTGGGCAAACCAGTAGTACCGGACGAAAAATAAATAAGCATGGGATCATCATTTTTTGCATCGTTTTCGCCAGTGGGACGAATAAAAATATCGCTGGCTTTATTAATTTCGTTTTTAAAATCAATAAAGCTTTCTGATTTTTTTTCACCGACAGCCAGTACACTTTCTACTGTTTTGCACTCCGGAAGGGCAGATTTTATATTATTGCAAATTTCATCATCATCAACGCAGACCAGCATTTTTACACTGGCACTATTACAGCGGTAGACTATATCTTTGGGCGTCAGTTGATAACTGGCGGGAATACATATTGCACCCAGCTTCATTAAAGCGACCATACTAATCCATACCTCAGGACGCTGTTTCAGCACCAGCATAACCACGTCGCCTTTTTTAATGCCATAGGCTTGGAAGACATTTGCCGCACGGTCGCTAAGCGATTTCATATCGCCAAAGGAAAAGCGTTTCATTTCGCCTTCATCATTTGTCCAGACAAGTGCGAGCTTATTTGGGTCAATTTTCGCCCATTCGTCTACAATATCATAGGCGAAATTAAAGTGCTCAGGCACATTGCAGCGATAATTTTCTTTAAAATCCTCATAAGAATTAAACTCAATTCTTGGACAATATCTGCTTATTAATTCGTTCATTTTTATGCACCCATTACTTTCCTTCATTAATTACTGTTAAAAATTTTGCACTGCCGCCAACTGCCGCCTGCACATGCGGCAAACGAGGGTCAAAATAGATAGAATCGCCGACATTTAAGTCAAAGACCCTTTTGCCAAGTGTGATGCGTACACAGCCCTCCAGAATATAGTTGAATTCCTGACCGCCGTGAATAACAAGCGGTGCAGGCTCGTCATCAGGCTCAAGAGAGACAAGTAAGGGCTCCATCTCGCGATTTTTAAAATTATAGGCAAGGCTGGAGAATTTATAGCCGGGAAATCTTTCTATATCCACGCCATTATTGGCACGAACAATACAATGCGAGTCCATGCGAGGCGCTTCCCCCGTCAATAACACAGTCAAATCCGTATCTAATTGCGCCGCTATTTCATATAAAATGCTAATAGGAATATCCAGCTTTCCCTCCTCATATTTCACATAAGTATCATAAGGAACTCCTGCATTCTGAGCAATATCAAGGGCACTTATCCCTAAAATTTCTCTTAATTCACGAATACGGCGAGATATTTGAAGTAATTTTTCATTCATAGTGGTCTCCTTTAAAACTTATATATTTTTCTTTCTTAGTTAAGGGTGAATGTTATGACATATCGTATGTTGTATAACCAAAGGTTTGGATTTGGTTTTGTAGCTTATGAAACAAATATACTGTGTTTTCCTTTTTAAAAAACTCCTTAAGTTTATTATCTTTTTTAAAAAATATTTGTGTTGTTGGATTGGTGTAAAAAATAAAACAAGGTCTAGAACCAGAAATATCTCTGGCGGCAACGCAATTTGATTTTACAAGATTATTTTCCAAAGCAAAATTTTTGCTACATTCTTTAAAAT
>Ga0073936_10005905_pt1 | contig 16354 bp, 17 predicted proteins | sample AliMusrvi5mmetaG_FD_87041 | JGI IMG/M metagenome (GOLD analysis project Ga0073936, IMG submission 87041) | Freshwater lake bacterial and archeal communities from Alinen Mustajarvi, Finland, to study Microbial Dark Matter (Phase II) - Alinen... | ecosystem: Environmental > Aquatic > Freshwater >... | reverse complement strand
GACCCTTACATGAAGTTGTAAAAGTAGATTATTTTTTACCAGGTTGTCCACCCTCAGCCGAAGTGTTTTGGACTTTTTTAAATGATTTAATCGCAGGTAGGGAACCAAGTTTACCTTATGAATACGTGCATTATGACTAATTTGTTAAATCAGAATAGCGGTAGCGCAATCCGACATCTCAAAGCTCATGTGTCGAGTATCTAAACCAATAGCAACCTAGGTATTGAGTGCCTTAATGCTAGACATGGTTTGTTCAAATACAGATTGCCAATGCTCTAAAGTAGCAGATTCAAAGCATTGCAACTTAAGCTGATGACTAAATTCATCGCAAGCAGTGTGTAATTGCATAGCCCCTAAGCTACCGGATACACCTTTCAACGTATGAACTACCCTTTTCGCTGCCTGTGTATCACCTTGCCTTAGTAAATCAGCCACGACTAAAGATTCACCCTTAGACTCAGTATAAAACTCCTGTAGAAAGCTCAATAATACCTCGCGTTGACCACCTACTATGAATTTAATATTTTCCAAATCAAACCCTGGTAGGGCTTCAGCAAGATCAGTCCAATCTTTATCATCTGGCAAGCTTAGCGGCTCAGATAGACTCGTTTTTGAAAACTGCGAGGCCCTAATAGTGCGACTCAGCACATTAATTAACGCCTCTGAATTAATAGGTTTAGGTAAAAAATCATTCATACCAGCCGCCATATAACTTGCTTGCTCTTCAATGGTCACACCTGCGGTTAAGGCGATAATGGGCAGTTTAGCAAAGGCTGGTTGCAATCGAATTTGGCGGGTAGCCTCTAGCCCATCCATAACGGGCATTTGGATATCCATTAATACGGCATCAAAGGCTTGTTGCTGGAGTTTTTCTAAGGCTATTTGTCCATTATCGGCTATGACCACGCTCATACCCGATAATTTAAGGAGTTCACTAACTACCTTTTGATTAATATTATTATCTTCTACAACTAATATGGAAATGCCTTGGAAATTAAACTTATTATGATTTAGTTCGCTATCATTTAGAATAAAAATCTCTGCATTTAAAGCACTCTCATCTAATATTTTCTGTTCTTTACCTATATTAATACTAGAGACACCCAGTAAAACCTCGAAACTAAACTGTGAGCCTAAGCTAGGCTGACTAATGACTTTCAGCTCAGAATCCATAAGCTTTAATAAACTTTGACTAATGGCCAAACCTAAACCTGTACCACCAAAACGCCTAGTCATTGAACTATCTACTTGGCTAAAAGGTTGAAATAATCTGGCTAAATCATCTGCGTCTATTCCTAACCCAGTATCTTTAACCGAAAATGCAATTAAAGCTTTAATATTATCTAAAACTTTTAATTCAATCTTAATCGTTATTGTGCCTTGATTCGTAAATTTAATGGCATTGCTTATCAAGTTGGCAAGGATTTGCGTCAATCGTAAAGCATCACCGATTAAATAGAGAGGCGCGGCTGTATCGATATCAAAGATTAATTTAAGCTGCTTTACCTCGGCACTAATAGAAAACAAATCTCTTAAATTACGCAGTACGTCATTCAAGCAAAAAATCTGATTTTCAATATGCATACCCGAAGCCTCAAGTTTTGAGAAATCGAGTATATCGTTAAGTATAAGCAATAAACTTTTGCCAGAGCTATAAATCTTTTGCAAATAATCGCTTAGCTTAGGGCTTAATTCTTGATGTAGCGCTAACTCGGTCAAGCCGAGTATGCCATTCATAGGCGTACGGATCTCATGACTCATGTTGGTTAGAAACGCTCCCTTAGACTTAGCCGCTTGTTCCGCGCCTTCTAATGCTGTCAGCAATTGTTGCTCAGCCTCAATATCTGCACGTAAATCTCTAAAATAACCTCCAACCAATTTTTGGTTAGAAATATTGATGTAGTTAGCATTTATCTTGACCGGAACAATCTCGCCTAGGACATTACGATGCTTACTCGTAAAGGTAATATTTTTTTGTTTTTTAATGATTACAAAAAGATCTTTTATTTTTTGTTCATCTAACTCAAGGTCATAATCTTGGATATGCGTCGTTAACAAAATGTCTTTAGCATAACCAAAATGCTGACTAGCGGCATCGTTAACAAAGGTCAGGCGAAACGATTGTTCGGCATCCACTATATAAAAAGGGTCAGCACTAGCTTCTATTAAGGCTTGGAGAATTTTTAATTGCTGCGTATTGTTATACAAACTGGTCGACGCTGTATTAACAGAATTCACCATACTTCTAAGCTCTTCGCTACCACCAGAAAACGTGATTTGCTCGCCATTAGATTTAGGGAAATTATCAATAAAGTTAACAAGTTCAGCTATACGCCGTTTAGGTTTTTGTGCGGCTATCAATACAAAAAAAATAGACAGCAATGATGCCATAAACAAAACCAATGCAGTTTGTCTAATAACCAGTTGCTGTGCCTCATAAATCTGTTCCAGTGCATATTCAGTCTCTACCCATCCAATGGAACTTCCTGCAGTTAATGGCAACCAGTTGACAATATGATCATTAAGCAGAACTTGCTTTGCAACAGCCTGTTCAGGTATTGTTACCGTCTGACCATGAGTCAGTTGCCACTCGCCATTCAATTGATTTTTATGGGCGTCTACTATTGCTAAGCCACGGGCATTAACTACTAAAATTCGATCAACATGGGTTGTTGTACTCGCAACTTGATTAACAACTTGATCTATTGCTACATAATTAGATTCTACTAGGGGATTCAATATACTGGAGGATAAGCCCGACGTTATGAGTACAGCTTCGTTCTTGGCTGTATCCGTCGCGGTTTGAGTTTGTTCGAAAGCCACATATAAACCCAACGCTAATAAACAAAGCAATGGAGGTGAAATAGAAATAATGGCTAAACGCCCTATCATTGTTTTAGGGAAAATTGTCATGGTATTACTCTGTAATGCATTGAAGGGTAAGTTAATCACTTAACATTTGCATCAAAAGTTGATGGCTAGGTATGTATACTTGTTAAAATCACTCTATCATTGAGACCCAGTAACAACAAGTATAAATACGGATAACATCGACTATTGATTGACTAAATAGGCCAACCTCGTAGAAAATAGGCAATATTTAGCCCAACTAATAACCTCAACCCGTATGGATAACCACGTTACTCCCCCAAACAGTTTAGTGTCCGTACGTAATTTGTCATTTTCTCGCGGCACTACGAAAATTTTCGACAATATTTCACTTGATTTCGAACGTGGTAAAATCACTGCGATTATGGGACCTAGCGGCACAGGAAAAACTACCTTACTTAAACTGATAGGTGGCCAACTTTTCCCCGACCAAGGCACCATTAGCGTCGATGGCGAAAATGTCCATCAATTACGCCGTGCTGAGTTATACAATTTACGCAAACGCTTAGGCATGCTTTTTCAAAGTGGCGCGCTGTTAACAGACATGAACGTTTATGATAACGTCGCTTTTCCCTTACGTGAGCATACCCATCTGCCTGAGTCCATGATACGAACCCTGGTGCTCATGAAACTACAAGCAGTTGGCTTAAGAGGCGCTCGTAATCTAATGCCAAATGAATTATCCGGCGGCATGGCTAGACGCATTGCCTTAGCCAGAGCTATTGCGCTGGATCCCATGATGATTTTGTATGATGAACCTTTTACAGGCCAAGATCCCATTTCTATGGGTATATTAGTACACCTAATTAAGTCGCTTAATACCACCTTGGGCTTAACAAGTATTATCGTCTCTCATGACGTGCATGATACTTCGGCAATTGCCGATTACATCTATGTCTTATCAGGAGGAAAAATTGTAGGACAAGGTACGCCCCAAGAAATTCAGCAATCAGAATCTGAATGGGTACAGCAGTTTATGACGGGAGCTGCCGATGGCCCTGTTCATTTTCATTACCCTGCCAAAGATTATGTCGATGATCTGTTATCATCAGGAAAACGTTATTAATGCTTTCATTGATAAATTCGACCTTAACTTAACTTAAGTCAATTAAACTAACCACATGACAGCATTCTTAGAATATTTAGGGCAGAGCACGCGCATCAGTTTTACCAAACTAGGACGAGCCAGTTACTTTTTACTACAAATCCTAGCCGGCATATTAAGCCTGTTGGCACGACCACGTTTATTACTCAAACAGCTCTATTCTGTAGGCGTATTATCCTTTTTGATTATCACTATTTCCGGCCTTTTTGTCGGCATGGTTTTAAGTTTGCAAGGTTATTACACGCTTTCGGATTTTGGTGCAGAAGAATCCTTAGGGGTGATGGTCGCTGCGTCTTTAGTTCGAGAATTAGGCCCCGTAGTTTCAGGACTGCTTTTTGCTGGTCGAGCAGGTTCTGCATTAACGGCAGAAATTGGCTTAATGAAAGCGACTGAACAGCTATCCGGAATGGAAATGATGGCCGTAGATCCTATAAGGCGCATTATCACGCCACGCTTTGTCGCTGGCTTAATTTCTATGCCTTTGCTGGCCGCATTATTTAGTGCCGTGGGCGTTATCGGCGGTCAAATGGTCGGCTGTGGTCTACTAGGCGTTGATGAAGGTGCCTTTTGGTCACAAATGCAGTCCGGCATTGACTTTAAAGATGACATTATTAATGGTGTCATTAAAAGCCTAGTTTTTGGTTTTGTTACTTCTTGGATAGCGTTATTTGAAGGTTATGATGCCATCCCTACCTCGGAAGGTGTTAGTCGAGCGACTACCCGCACCGTGGTTAATTCAGCTTTTAGTATTTTAGGTCTAGATTTTATCTTGACCGCACTTATGTTTGGAGAACATTAATGCAGCACACCAGCACCCAAGACACTCTTGTCGGCCTTTTTGTCGCCTCAGGCATAATCGGATTGTTTTTTCTTGCCATGCAAGTCAGTAACTTAAGCTCTTTTGTTAGCGAAGATAGCTATACCATAACAGCACGCTTTGAAAACTCTGGTGGTTTAAAAATTAAATCTCCCGTTTCTGCGGCGGGCGTTAAAATCGGCCGAGTAACCGCTATTAGCTTTGATCCAAAAACCTTTGAATCTATCGTTAAGATGAGTATCAATTCTAAATATAACGCCCTACCAGATGACACCACGGCTAGTATTTTTACAGCCGGCTTATTGGGTGAGCAATATGTTAATTTAGATGCCGGCGGCTCAGATACCCCGCTTAAAAATAATGGCAAGATTGAAATTACGCAGTCTGCAATTATTCTTGAAAAAGCCTTAGGACAATTTCTATTCAAGTCTGCGGAAGAAAAAAAGTGACCCAACTGAATATTATTGCTCAAGGTGATGGGCATTTTATGATTAATGGTGATTTGACTTTTGCAACGATAGATCAACAAGCAATAAAATCAGTTGCTTTTTTAACAACTGCAAAACATATTACTATTGATTTGAGCCGCGTGGTGAGCACTGATAGTGCCGGCTTGGCGCTTATGATTGAGTGGATTAAATACACTAGGCAACATAGAACCCAAATCCTTTTCAAAAACATTCCCGATCAATTGCTTAATCTTGCTAAACTAAGTGGTTTTGATAAGACTGGCCATTTTGCTCCGCAAACTGCAAAGGGGTAAAACATTGATCACCTCTTTTTACATAGGCACTTTAAAAGCATCTCATGGATAAATTAATAATAACTGGTGGTTCATGCCTTTCCGGTGAAATACGCATTTCTGGCGCTAAAAACGCGGCATTACCTATACTCGCAGCCACCTTGCTTTCAGATAAGCCAGTTAGTGTAGGTAATATTCCTCATCTACATGATATTACTACCACTATGGAACTCTTAGGACGCATGGGAGTTCATTTAGTGGTTGATGAGAAAATGAATATCGAAGTCGATAGCAGCACTATCAATAGTTATATTGCACCTTACGAATTAGTAAGAACGATGCGTGCGTCTATTTTAGTATTAGGTCCTTTATTAGCTCGCTTTGGTGAAGCTCATGTTTCTTTACCGGGTGGTTGTGCTATCTGTACTCGCCCAGTTGATATACATATCAATGGCCTAATCAAAATGGGGGCCGATATCACTGTCGAAGGTGGATTTATTCATGCCAAGGCTACGCGTTTAAAAGGCTGTCGCTTAGTCCTTGAGCAAATCACTGTTACCGGCACTGAAAATTTATTAATGGCAGCAACCTTAGCTGAAGGCACAACCATTATTGAAAATGCTGCTAAAGAACCTGAAGTCACTGACTTAGCATTATTCCTGAATGCTATGGGCGCTAAAATCACCGGCATAGGCACTGATGTTTTGATTATTGAAGGTGTAGAGAGCTTAGGTGTCGAAGATCTGCACTATGACATACTCCCCGATCGTATCGAAACAGGAACTTATTTAATTGCTGCGGCGATTACTGGCGGCAAAGTTAAGCTTAAAAACACTCGTCCTGATATTTTAGATGCTGTTTTAGAAAAGTTGGTTGAAGCAGGCGCTGAAATCACCACAGGTGAAGATTGGATTGCTCTGGATATGCATGGCAAAAAACCCAAGGCGGTTTCTCTACGTACAGCTCCATACCCGGCATTTCCAACAGACATGCAAGCTCAATTTATCGCGCTTAACTGTATTGCTGATGGCGTAGGTATTGTCACGGAAACGATCTTTGAAAATCGCTTTATGCACGTACAAGAATTACAACGCATGGGCGCCGATATTAAACTTGAATCGAATACCGCTATTTGTACCGGGACTAAAAAATTAACGGGCGCCCCTGTGATGGCAACCGACTTAAGAGCGTCAGCTAGTCTTGTTGTGGCTGCTTTGGCCGCAGAAGGCGATACACTTGTTGATCGTATTTATCATATAGATCGCGGATATGATCACATTGAAGAAAAGTTGTCACAATTGGGCGCAACCATTCGCCGCGTTCCAAACTAAGGCCTGACTATGCTAACTATAGCTGTATCTAAAGGTCGAATTTATGAAGAAGCCCTACCATTGTTGGCCGAAGCGGGGATCGTTCCGACTGATGATCCAAAAACCTGTCGCAAGCTCATTTTACAAACCACCCGTGATGATGTGCAGCTCGTTATCATCCGCGCAACCGATGTACCAACTTTTGTAGAATACGGTGCTGCTGATTTAGGTATCGCCGGTAAAGACGTTTTAATAGAACATGGTGCCGATAGCCTATATGAACCATTAGACTTAGGTATTGCTTGTTGCCGACTTATGACTGCAACGCGGAAAAATGCTCCACCCATAAGCGGACGCGTTCGTGTTGCCACTAAATTCGTCAAAATAACTGAGCGTTATTTTGCTAATTTAGGTATTCAAGCAGAAATTATTAAGCTATACGGCTCTATGGAACTTGCACCATTAGTAGGTCTAGCGGATTGTATTGTTGATTTGGTCGACACAGGCAATACCTTAAAAGCTAACGACATGGAACCTCGTGACTTAATTATGAATATTAGCTCGCGCTTAGTCGTTAACAAAGCCGCTATGAAAATGAAAAATGCAGCCATTGTTGAATTATTGGCGCAATTTGAACGGACTTTGGCAAAACGTAATTAAATAGTCGTTATTCATTGTTAATGTGCTCTTTGTTTTTTCAATGAAAACATCACTCAATCTTCATTTACTCGAACTTGTTTAGCCCTCATTAATATGCCAGATCTAAGCCTACAAAAACTTGATGCCAACGCAACTGACTTTGATCAGCGATTAAAAGATTTGTTAGCGTGGGATGAATCAGATGATTTAGATATTCAACGTCGGGTATTAGAAATTATTGCTGATGTACGACATAACGGTGATCAGGCCCTCATAACCTATACCAACCGTTTTGATCACCGAGAAATAAACGTGGCTAATGAGCTCGAATTATCTAAAGATGTATTGAAATCAGCCTGGGAGAACATTCCTATTGAACAAGGCCAAGCCTTGCAGGCAGCAGCAGATCGTATTCGAGCTTATGCCGAACATCAAAAACTAACATCATGGCAATACACTGAGGCTGACGGCAGTATTTTAGGTCAAAAAGTAACGCCTTTAGACAGAGTGGGACTTTATGTTCCCGGAGGAAAAGCAGCTTACCCCTCATCAGTATTAATGAATGCTATTCCCGCCAAAGTAGCTGGCGTTGGTGAATTGATCATGGTCGTCCCTGCTCCTCAGGGTGAAACCAATGAGTTGGTGTTAGCAGCCGCTTATTTAGCAGGCGTAGATCGAATATTCACTATTGGTGGTGCACAAGCTATTGCTGCATTGGCTTATGGCACACAAACCATACCTGCGGTCGCTAAAATAGTCGGTCCAGGCAATATTTATGTCGCTACCGCAAAAAAAATGGTCTTTGGCGTCGTTGGCATTGACATGATTGCCGGTCCTTCGGAAATATTAATTATCTGTGATGGCAAAACCAATCCTGACTGGATAGCCATGGATATGTTTTCACAAGCAGAGCACGATGAAAATGCACAAGCCATTTTAATCAGTGACGATGATGACTTTCTATTGGCCGTACATCAGAGCATTGATAGGTTACTACCTACCATGGAACGTGCCGAAATCATTAAGGTATCGCTATCAACACGAGGTGCTTTAATCAAAGTTAATGATTTAACACAAGCAGCTGAGGTTGCTAATCTTATTGCACCAGAACATTTAGAACTTTCTGTTGAAGATCCTCAAACCTTAAGTTTGAGTATACGTCATGCAGGCGCTATTTTCATGGGACGCTATACTGCTGAAGCTTTGGGCGATTATTGTGCAGGTCCTAATCATGTATTACCAACATCAAGTACTGCGCGTTTCTCATCACCCTTGGGTGTTTATGACTTCCAAAAACGTTCTAGCATTATAAACTGCTCTGAAAACGGAGCCGATAATCTAGGAAGGGTCGCCTCCATACTGGCAAGAGGTGAAAGCTTAACCGCTCATGCTCGCTCTGCAGAATACAGGATCAAATCTTGAGCATTGAATCTCGTTCTTTTGAAATTGCTGCTATTTTTCGTAAAGAAGTTTTAGCAATCTCTGCCTATAAGGTAGCAGATGCTCACGGTTTAATTAAACTCGATGCCATGGAAAACCCATTTAATTGGCCTGAAGACCTAAAGTTAGCGTGGTTAGACACTCTAAAAGACTGTCCTTTAAATCGCTATCCAGATCCTACTGCTCAAGAACTGTCTCAAACTATCAAGCGTATCTATCAAATAGATGATCAATTTGATGTCATGCTGGGCAATGGTTCTGACGAAATCATTCAGTTGTTATTAATGGCATTACCTAACACAGCTAGCGTTTTGGCACCTGCCCCAGGCTTTGTTATGTATAAACAACTGAGCGACTGCTTAGGCCTAAATTATCTAAGCATTCCTCTGCAAGCAGACAACTTTGATTTAGACTTGCCTGCAATGCTGGACACAATAAAGCACTATCAACCGTCCGTTATTTTCCTAGCCTACCCCAATAATCCAACAGGGAATTTATTCAGCCATTCAGCAATGCTTGAAATCATAAATTTAGCTAAGGGTCTTGTTGTGATTGATGAGGCCTACGCTCCGTTTGCTGATGCTAGTTTTATCGGGACTTTGTCAGACTATGACAATTTATTAGTCATGCGCACCGTCTCTAAACTTGGATTAGCCGGTTTACGCTTAGGTTATGTTATAGGTCGACCTGCGATTATTGAACAGCTAAATAAAATCCGCCTGCCATACAACATAAACAGTCTTACCCAGCTGAGTGCTAACTTTGCTTTATGCAACCATACTGTGTTTGACCAACAAACCCAGAAAATTTGCCAAGAAAGATCTCTTGTGTTTGAGCAATTAAATACACTAACTGGGATAAACGCTTATCCTAGCGCAGCAAATTTTATTTTATTTAGAACGCCTACTGAACAGGCCTCTCGTATTTTCTTAGCTATTAAACAACAAGGTATTCTAATTAAAGACATGAGTCCTCAAGGGGGCTTATTAAAAGATTGTTTGCGAGTAACTATAGGTAAACCAGAAGAAAATATAGCGTTTATTACAGCCTTAAAAAACTGTCTCTAAGCAAACTATTATTTATTTAACCAACATCACTGTGTTTATCAGTCAATTACTTGCTGTGATAATAGTTAAAAACATCACTTTTAAGTAAACTATTCACTATAAGCACTTCAAATTCACTAGCGTCTAATGGTATATTGACCAGACAATAAGAAAGCGCTGCAATGCCGCTATATAATCAGGAGAGTTTTATAATGAATAATAAAGGCGTCGATAAGTCTAAACGCCAGTTTCTAACCTCGGCATTGACCGTGGTTGGAGCTGTCGGCTCAGGCTATTTAGCTATTCCTTTTCTTGCACAAATGCAGCCTAGTGTAAAAGCCATGGCCGCTGGAGCGCCTGTTGAAGTTGATATCAGCAAAATTGAAACTGGACAACTTATTAGAGTTGCTTGGAGAGGAAAACCCGTTTGGATTCTTAATAGAACACCTGAAGTTCTTGCCACATTAAAGACCTTAGATAGCGAACTTAGAGATCCTCTCTCTAATGAATCTGATCAACCCCCTTCTAGTAAGAATCCCGGGCGCTCTATTAAACCCGAGATTTTTGTCGCTGTTGGCTTGTGTACTCATTTAGGTTGCTCACCAACCTTTCGCCCTGAAATTGCACCGAATGATTTAGGTGAGCAATGGAAAGGTGGTTTCTTCTGTCCATGTCATGGCTCTTGGTTTGATCTTGCTGGCCGTGTTTACCGTGGCGTGCCAGCCCCTAGTAATCTAGAAATTCCGCCTTATCGTTATATCACCGATACACGAATCATTGTTGGCGAAGCTTCTGAGGAGAAAAAAGCATGAAACCTACCCGTTTAAATGCCTGTGGCGATTGGGTTTTAGATCGTTTTCCCGTTACAAAATTTTGGATGAACATATGGCGCATTATTACGCGCCTAAGAACTTCAATTTCTGGTATTTTTTTGGTTCTTTAGCTTTACTGGTTTTAGTTAATCAAATCATTACCGGTATTTTATTGACTATGAATTATAAGCCGGATGCCAAACTGGCATTTGATTCTATCGAATATATAATGCGTGATGTGCCTTGGGGTTGGTTAGTTCGCTATATGCATTCTACCGGTGCCTCAGCATTTTTTATCGTCATTTATCTGCACATGTTCAGAGGTATCATGTATGGATCTTTTAAGCATCCTAGAGAATTAATTTGGATTTTCGGCATGTTGCTTTTTGTTGCCTTAATGGCCGAAGCATTTATGGGCTATTTATTACCTTGGGGTCAAATGTCCTATTGGGGCGCTCAGGTAATTATTTCTTTATTTAGCGCTATTCCTGTTATTGGTGATGATTTATCCCTTTGGATACGAGGTGATTATGTTATTGCCGATGCCACATTAAATAGATTTTTCGCTTTTCATGTTATTGCGGTACCTTTAGTCTTAGTGATGTTGGTATTTATGCATATAGTCGCGCTACACGAAGTCGGCTCAAATAACCCTGACGGCATTGAAATTAAAGAATCAAAAGATCCATGGGGACATCCTGTAGATGGCATTCCCTTTCATCCTTACTACACTGTTAAAGACATAGTAGGTGTCGCAGTTTTTCTATTGTTCTTTGCTACCGTTATTTTTTACATGCCAGAAATGGGCGGTTATTTTCTAGAACATGCCAATTTCATTCCTGCTGACCCGATGAAAACACCAGAACACATCGCACCAGTCTGGTATTTCACACCGTTTTATTCAGTACTAAGAGCTATTCCAGATAAATTCGCTGGGGTTATTGCGATGGGTGGCTCTATAGTCGTATTGTTTCTGTTGCCTTGGCTAGATCGATGCCCTGTAAAATCTATCCGCTATCGTGGTGGTATTTTCAAGAAAGCATTGTTTTTATTTGTAGTCAGTTTTATAGCATTAGGTTATTTAGGTACTCAACCGGTCACGCCTGTAGCAACTATTCTTGCAAGACTTTTTACTACCATTTATTTTGGCTTCTTCTTATTGATGCCCATTTATACGCGCTGGGAGAAAACTAAACCAGTACCCAAAAGTTTAACTAAAGACCATAGTCTTGAAGAGCAACTACATGCTATTGAAGAGCAAATTCCTGCTTTTATTGACGAAATTACTGAGATAAAACCTGTTGCTACTGAAATTGGCCACCCTGCATTTAAAAGTTCTTTTTTTAACAGGCGCCCCAATCCGGTTGGCATTAAAAATGTAGCCACTCGCTTAGCAAAAAAACTAATAGAGAGCTTAGATTGATATGAAAAAATTACTCATCATATTGTTATTAACCTTATCATTCGACGCAATCGCGAATGAAGAAATAGAACTGCAATCAGCAAATATTGATCTTTCTGATAATGAATCGTTACAAAGGGGAGCAAAGCATTTTGTGACCTATTGTTTAGGTTGCCACTCAGCCAAGCACATCCGTTATTTACGCATAGCCAATGATGTGGGTGCTGATCCACAAAAAGTACTAAAAGATATTGCTCCAGAAGGCGCCAGTATCTATGATCAGCTACATAGTGCCATGAACAAGCACGATGCTGAAAAATGGTTCGGCACACAGCCACCAGATTTGTCATTAATTGCAAGATCACGTGGCCCTGATTGGCTATATAGCTATCTAAAAAGTTATTATGTAGATGCATCCAAACCCTTAGGTGTGAATAATTTAGTCTTTAAGGATACTGCAATGCCTAATCCTCTTTGGCAACTACAAGGTGAACAGCATGCAGAGCAAAGAAAAACCATCTATGGTGAATATACTAAGCTGGTCATTGAAGAGCATGGCACTTTGTCAGAAAAAGACTTTGATCTTTTTGTAAATGACCTAGTTAACTTTCTGGTTTATGTTGGAGAACCTGTCCAACTAGAGAGACAAAGAATTGGAAAATATGTCATATTGTTCTTACTACTATTTTTAGTCATCGCTTATCTTCTGAAAAAAGAGTTTTGGCAAGACGTTCATTAATTATTGATTAACTAAAGAGAACAAGGATGTTTGCTTTAATTGATTGAACATAAACGATAAACAATACCCAAGCCAAAATCTACCCTTTTTTATGCTACAATGGCATTTTTTACCGCCCTACACGTCCCAAGAGGTTGTTATTCGTGGCAAATATTATTACCCGTAAATCTGTAATGACGCTTTTTTCATCGCCCACATGTGCCATGAGCCATTGCGCTCGTTTTGTTTTACACGAAAAAGGTATCACCGCAGACATAGAATATTATGACCCAAGCAACCCTCCAGAGGATTTACTTGAGCTTAATCCAAATGGTACATCACCAACATTGATTGAACGTGAATTAGTTCTTTATGATTCACGCATTATCATGGAGTATTTAGACGAGCGTTTTCCTCACCCACCCCTGCACCAAATGGATCCTGTATCACGAGCAAATGCAAGAATGCTCATAAAACGTATAGATCAAGATTGGTATCAACTCTTAGATGAAATTTTATTCTCAGGGGAGAAAAAATCAGCTCGTGCCAAGAAATTACTTAGAGAAAGCATACTTTCTGCTGAACCTATATTCGCGTCACAACCTTATTTCATGAATGATGAATTTTCACTGATTGACTGCGTTATTGCCCCCCTATTATGGCGTTTACCTAGCATAGGGATCGATATATCAACACCAAATGATGTCATTACTAATTATGCACAGCGTCTCTTTAAAAGACCCGCATTTAAACTCAGCCTCAGTGAAGCTGAAAAAGAAATGTCTGAGCCTTTAAAATAATGACTTCTTTAAAACCCTATTTAATTCGTTCGATATATGAATGGATTGTTGATAATGATTTAACTCCGCACTTATTAGTTGATGCTGAAAACAGCAGCGCTGTTTTACCGCAGCAATTTATTGAAGACGGAAAAATCATATTAAACATTAGACCCCAAGCTATTCAGGGACTGATACTAGGCAATACTGATATTCAATTTAGTGCCCGATTTAGTGGAAAACCCATGAATATAGTTGCTCCAATTGCGGCGATCATGGCTATTTATGCTAAAGAAAATGGTAAAGGCATGATCTTTGATCAAGAAGATGAAGAGCCAGAAAACACACCACCTGAAAACAAACCGCCAACAAGGCCGGCATTACGTGTAGTCAAATAGTCATAAATCCCTGCTATATTATCTTTAACAATATAGTAGGGGATTCTAAACACACGCATCAAAGCAAGCATATAGCTTATAACAATAAGGTATAGTAAAAAACCCATTTTTATAGTTAAAATTTTTATTATTAACTTTGACAAATTATTTATCAAATTAAACTCGGCGTGTTATTTCGCTAATCTACGAGAACTAAAAAATGCTGGATCTGCGTACCCCGTATTACCTTATCGACGAAACCAAGCTGCTAAAAAACTTAGAAATCATTAAGACTATCCGTGAACAATCTGGTGCAAAATCAGTATTAGCACTTAAATGTTTTTCTACATGGAGTGTGTTCGGTCTTATGAGCCAGTATATGGATGGTACGACTAGTAGTTCACTTTTTGAAGCTCAATTGGGTCATGATAAATTTGGCAAAGAAGTTCATGCTTATAGTGTGGCTTACTCTGTGGATGAAATTAATACTGTCGCTAAATTTGCAGATAAGGTTATCTTTAACTCTATTTCTCAATTAAATTTATTTTATGATTCCGTAAGTCATCTGAAAGTTGGATTGCGAGTAAATCCCGGCATTAGCTATTCCCACTTCGATTTAGCTGATCCAGCAAGAAAATACTCAAGGCTTGGTGTCTGCAGCCTACAGGAACTTGACGATGTTTCTGAGCATATCAGTGGCATCATGTTTCATTTTAATTGTGAAAATGACGACATAGAAAATATTGCTGATTCCATCAATCAAATTGCCAATAAATACAGTCATGTTTTGAAAAAAATGCAATGGGTCAGTTTTGGTGGCGGTATTTATTTCACCAAAGATAACTACCCATTAGAAAAATTCTGCCAAGTTTTAAAAGATTTTTCAGAAACCTTTGGCGTACAAGTTTATCTTGAACCTGGTGAAGCGGCTATCACTGGCTGTGCAGAACTAGTCACGACAGTACTTGATATTGTTCATAATGAAATCGACATCGCTATTGTAGACGCCTCTATTGAAGCGCACATGCTAGACCATCTTATTTACCATACACATCCAAACATTTCATCTCATGAGGCTGGCGATAACTCCATACTCATCGCAGGCAGAACATGCTTGGCAGGTGATTTATTCGGACACTATGAACTAGATGCCCCGTTAAAAATAGGTGACATCGTCAGCTTTTCTGATGCGGCGGGCTATACGATGGTAAAGAAAAATTGGTTTAATGGTGTTGCTATGCCATCAATAGCTGTAAAAAGATTAAATGGTACTGTAGAACTAGCTCGCAGTTTCGACTATAACGATTATATAAATTGTTTATCATAAGAGGATTCATCATATGAAAAAAAATGTAATGATTATTGGCGCTGGAGGCGTGGCACATGTTGCTGCCCATAAGGCAGCGATGAATAATGATGTGTTAGGCGATATCTGTATTGCCTCGCGGACTCAAGAAAAATGCGATGCCATTATTGAAAGTATTCATCGTAAAGGGCATTTAAAAAATACTGATGGCAAGCTTTATTCAGCTCAACTTGATGCTTTAGATATTTCCGCAACTATTAAGCTTATTAAAGAAACAGGTTCACAAATTGTTATCAATTTAGGCTCTGCTTTTCTTAATATGTCCATATTGGAAGCTTGTATCGAAGCGGGTGTTGCCTATATTGACACCGCAATACACGAAGATCCAGACAAAGTATGTGAAGAGCCACCTTGGTATGCTAATTACGAATGGAAACGTAAAGACCGTTGCGCTGAAAAAGGCATCACCGCTATTTTAGGCGCTGGTTTTGATCCTGGTGTCGTTAATGCTTATTGCGCACTAGCCGTTAAACGTTATTTCGACAAAATTGACACTATTGATATCCTTGATGTTAACGCGGGTAGTCATGGTCGATATTTTTCAACTAACTTTGACCCAGAAATTAATTTTCGTGAATTCGTAAAAGTGTGGACATGGATAGATCGTAAATGGGCAGAATTCCCCACTCACTCAGTAAAAAGAGAATATGATTTCCCAGTAGTAGGTAAGCAACCTATTTACTTGAATGGCCATGACGAACTACATTCTTTGTCAAAAAATATCGATGCAAACAGCATTCGCTTTTGGATGGGATTCGGTGATCATTACATCAATGTTTTTACTGTATTACGTACACTAGGCTTCCTTTCACACCTGCCAGTAACACTGACAACAGGCCAAGAGGTTGTCCCACTTAAGATGGTTAAAGCACTGCTTCCTGATCCTATGACCCTAGCGCCGGGCTACACAGG